>Ga0006573J49613_1015867_pt1 | contig 12695 bp, 8 predicted proteins | sample HigsolmetaAR203R_FD_49613 | JGI IMG/M metagenome (IMG submission 49613) | reverse complement strand
CGAATCTTTATTACTCAACCAGACCTGTACGTTCTACACCTTCAACAAACCAGCGTTGCGTAAATGCGTACAGAATCATTGGCGGTAAAATAATCAGGAACGCAGTAGCCATCTTGAGCGGCTCGTCAAAGATCGAAGGACCGAACTCGGCCGCCTGTTGGGACAGCATGGCGGAAATCTGCGAAATCCCGAGCGAAAGCGGAACATCTTTTACACCGTTCAAATACATGCTCGGCAAGTAATAATCGTTCCAGGTCCAGACGAACGAGAACAGGAAGACAACCAAAATCGCCGGCTTCGCAAGCGGAAGCATGACTTTATAGAATATTTTGAATACGTTCGCGCCGTCAATTTTCGCCGCTTCCTCCAACTCCTTCGGCTGGGTGGAGAAGAACTGCCGGTATATGATGACGAATAGTGCACCCTTGAGTCCGTGTCCGAATAGCGCAGGCAGGACAATCGGCCAATACGTTCTCATCAAACCGAGTTGGCTAGCTGCGATCAGGTTCGGCAGAATCGTAACTTGGATCGGTACGATGAACGTAAGCAGCAGGCAGAACATCCAAAATCTTTTGAACGGAAATTCAAGTCTTGCAAACGCATAGCCTGCAACAGCGCAAGATATCGTTTGAAGAACGGCAACGCCCAATGACAGCATTAACGATATACTGAACTGCTTCGGATACCTTAGCTTCTCCCAAGCGTCTTGCAGAACCCCCAGGTAGATGGTGCGGGGCACCCATATAACCGAAGGATCAAGCAAGTCTGCCGAGTCTTTCACCATCGTTACGATCATGAACAAGATCGGGTTCAAATAAATATACGCGACGTCGATCAGCACCAGGTAGATGAATGCCCGGAAGAGGAGGCCTTTGTCGGCCTCCTTGCCGAGAATCAAGTAACGGGCTTTTGTCAGGCCCAAACGCCAATTGATCTGGTCGACGCGCTTGTCTTTTATGGCGGTGATTAGTCTGGTCATCGATGATCCTCCTCCGTCATTTGTTGGCTGCCAGCCCGGAAGCTTTCTGCGCCTTGCTAAACAGCCAGAACACGATTCCGAGGAATACGAGGATAATTACGAAATAGATCCACGCCAGCGCGCTCGACTGTCCATAGTTTGCGCTTGTTACCTGAGTCAGGATCGGGTTGGTAGGGAACGTAAACAAGTCGACCGTCGTATAGATCAGATTCAGCAAAATAAACGGAACCATTCCAGGCAGCGTAATTTTCCAGAATACTTCCCACGGAGACGCGCCGTCGATCCGCGCCGCTTCGTAAACCGAGCTGCTGATCGTTTGGCGTCCAGCCAGGAAAATCAAGATCTGCACCCCGGAATACCACAAGACGAGAACGAACGATCCCATAACGGCGATCAGCGGGCTGGCCCAGGTCGGGTCCAGGTTTTGCCCGATGATCGAGGTAATGTTATACCTCTGGATAAACCCGATATCCCCTTCACCCTGGTTCATAAATTCCCGAACGACCTGGCCGGTCGTGAAAATGACCGGCAGGAAGAAAATCGAACGGAAAAATCCGCGACCAGCAAAATTCTGGTTCAGGATGATCGCGACCAGCAGCGAGAACACGAGGATGATCGGGATCATGATCAGCGCTTGCCGCAAGAACGGGAACAGCTGGTTGTACAGGATGTTCGCGTTCTCCAGCATGATATACCTGTAGTGCTTCAGGCCAACAGGGGTAATCTCAATCCCTGTACCCAAAATCCGCACTTGTTGAAAACTCATGTACAGCGAGTAGGCTAACGGAAACAACATGAAGACTAGGAAGCCGATGATCCATGGAGCGGCAAATATCGAGCCCTCCAATTTCCGGGTTACGGAAGCCGGGATGACTCTTTTTTTGGCCACTTTTTTATCTGTTGCTGTTTTAACTGCCATGGCTTTATCCTCCCCTGATAACCCGGTAATCCATCGGTCCGACAACGATGTTGCCGTTCCGGTAAGGTTCCGTACCGTAATTGACGATAATGCGTTTGCCGTTCGAATAAGTCGTTTCTTTGACCTCAGGCGCAAGCGTTCTGTGGTTCACGATAAATTGGTCTTGCACGTCGCCGAGCACTTCGTTCAGTTCTTGGTACTCCGCTACTGCAGTCGTTTCCCAATCGGAGAACGACGGGCTGAAATAGTGGAGCTCCAGCGCATATTTCAGGTCTTCGCCGTTTTCGTACATAAAGACGTACGACGGGTTCGAACCGTATTCGAGATCATGCAGGAACTGCTTGCGGAATTCCTGGCGCTCGTTGCTGAACTGGGACGTGTAAGGCACAAGTCCGTGCAGCGCGATTTGCGCAAAAGGTACAGCTTGCGAAGAGAACGAGTCGTACGAATAGTCGTCTTCCAATGCGATCATTCCATCGGCGCTTTGCAGCACGAAGAAGTTCGACTCGATGCCCCATACTTTAAGGCCGGCATCTTTAAACTGCTTCAAAATGTTTTGCTGAAGCTCGCGCGTGCCTTCGCGGCTTGATGGGAAGTTCGTATTGAAATCGCTGTTGACCCAGTTGCCGATTCCTTCAAACGAAGCGCCCGCAACGCCAAGGTCTTTGAAATATTTGATTTCTTTATCCAGGAACGTATTCACATAGCCGGCGCTGACCAGGGTAAAGCTGTTCCGTCCGCGAGACTTGAGAACCGAACCGCCAAGGTCGCGCAAACCGTGCCGCTTGTCGTTAAAGCCTGCGACGTTGCCGTCGTTCTGGAGATAGTTCGTTTGCAGCAGAACCGGAATATCCAGCGTATTGGCGAACTGCACGAATTGCTTCATGCCCGTGTCGCCGCCGAGCCGTTTGTCAACTTTCAGCGGCGCGCCGAAGTTGCTGTAGCCGCCCTCCTGCCAGCCGACATAGTTGACGATCATGTTTTCAACGCCAAGCCCGTACAGCCTTTGCACGATCTTCATCGCATCCGATGTCGTTGTGGAAGGCAAGTAACGGTCGGTAACGAGACCTCTTTCGCGTTCGGCGCCGATCAGGCTGACCAGCATCGGCAATTTGTCTTTTGCTTGCAGCTTTTGCAAGCCGTAGGCGTCCATCAAATATTGACGGTAACGTTCGCCCATGCCGACATAGTTTGCTTTCGGCTTGTCGAGCAGGATATAACGGACAACACGGTCGCTGTCAAACCGGAAATCTTTGTTGTAGGTAATAAACGATCTGTTTTTCGCCCGGTTCGTCACTTGGCGGTAGCTTTGCCGGTAGTTTTGCTGTGCCGTGATCCAGTTGTATCCGCTGAACACGCCGGACGGGGAACCGATAATTTCTACATATTCGGCGCCGTCTTCGATGACTGCAAGATACGCTTTGTCGTAAGATTTCGCCCCGAATACCGGCATTTTGACCGTTTTGCGGGAAGCGATGTCGTTGTTGACCGCAAACGAAATGTCAATTCCGTAAACCGGTTCTTGATAGACCCGGTTGACGTTCGTACTGTCTTGAATGTAAGGAATCAGAGCGCCCGAGCCGTCCGGGATGAACAGATAACCTTCTTGGCCTTCCGAATGTTCGGCGCCGAAGAACGGATACAGACGCACCCAGAGCAAGCTTAATTTGCCTTCTTTGACCCCTGAATCGATAATTCTCGTCACAACGGAATCATTTTCGATCTTGACTTCGATCGGAATTTCGATTTCTTTGGAAGGCATGCTGAAGGTGAGGCGGAACCCGCCGTCAATCAGCTGCACGTTTTCCAAAGTACCTTGCTCCTCCAGCAAGTTCGACTCTTTCGGCTGCGAGATTTTGCCGGTCAAGTCGATATAACGGAACATTACAGGGGAGCGGAGGTGGTTCCTCCACGTCCCTTGTTGTTTTTCCACGAGCCAATCTTCAGGATCCGGATAAGAGTACCAGACGTTTCCGTTTCGTTTGTCATGCACTTGAAAATGTCCGGTTTTCGAATCGAATTTCAACTGTAAAACATTCGTTTCCGCTATCGTTTGAAAATTGGAGGGAAGTTCGGCCGGTCCCGGTTCAACCTTGATTGCTCCCGGGGACGGCAGCGTCTCAGTCGATGCCGTCCTTTGGTTCAGCGGGCCGGTTTCCAGATTCAGCAGGACATATGTGGCCAGTCCTACGATCAGAATGACGGAAATCCAAACCTTTAGCGGTATACGGCGTATCAACGTCATCGCAGCTGCACCTCCCGATACACTTCTACAACAAAGTCTTTCAGGTCGCTGCTCAGTCCGATGACAACCAGCACAAGAACAGCCAGCATCAGGAACGCAAACAGCGTAAACAGAATATTGAGAATCGTTTCCCCAACCGAATAGTTTTGCAGCGATTGAATCTTCCAGAATACAAGCGCTGCCGTCCACCAGGTGACAACATTTTGCAAGAAGTCATAGATCGCTTGTTCCGAAAGCGTCATGAAGTTCGAGATGACCGTGACCGGCAAACCGACGAGAATGATCGGAAGCAATGCATATGCGCTGCCGATAAAGACGTCTTTAAAGCGGCCTTCGCCCCGATAAATCGAGCTGATCAAGTAGTTGGAGATGACCCAGCCGATCCAGATGATGCCGTATTGGAACAAGAGAGACAAAATGTTCACTCTGTGTACGTCGATCGGGTTGAACGCGAAGCTGGTGTACAGTTTCGAAATACAGAGCGAAGCATAAGCAAGAATCAGAATGATAATCGCAGACAGGTAGCTGCCTTTGTTTTCATAGCGCACTGCAGTAAAGCCGTCGATCGGATGACGCAAAATATAGAACAGATGCTTGAACTGTACGATCGCCGGGTGGGTCGAGCGTTTGCGGTTGCGCCATTTGATGCGCCATTTCATGTTCCGCGTGTACTTCTCGCCCAAGAAATAGCCGACGCCAAGAACCAAAATCAGCGTAGCCATGATGGAGAAGTTTTTCTGGAACCACTGCAAACGAATTTGCCAAAACGCATCCGAGTACCCTTTGTTGTCATGAGCGCGATGGAACAATTCTAGCGCTTCATGATAATTGCCTTGTTTGTAAGCTGCTTTGGCCAAGCCGCGAATCGCAGGCGAGAAGTTCGAGTTCAGGCGAAGCACTTCGCGCCAAGGCTCTTCGCTCTCTTCATAACGGCCTTCAAGCGTCAATTTGTTCGCTTCGTTTACTTTTTGGCCGAATTCCGAAAGGCGGTAAACCTGGATTGCGCCTTCCTGACCGTCAAGAATGAACAGGTCGTTGCGCGAGTTGGAATCGATCGCAACCGGGTTTTTCATCAATCCGAGCTGGGTCGTGTTCGTCGAGGACGGACCCGCCCAGAAGAACAGCAAGTTTCCGTTAGCGTCGTACTGGTTGATGTATTTGAACGCCGAGTCGATCGCCGTAATGTTGCCATTGTGGTCGATCGTCAAGTCGATCAGCTGCGGCCGGTTGACGCCGACACCCAGCACGTAACGGGAGTCGAAAGGACGCGTTTCGCCAAATACGCCGGTTTCCGAATTCAGCATATCAAGACCGCGGATATTGAGCTTCTTGATCTGTTCTTTCGTAATGCCTTGGCCGGAAGTGGTCGTGTAGATAAACCCATCTTTATCAACCGCCACGCTGCTGATGGCGCCCGGCAATTTGCTGATTTCGTTCGCGTACATCTCTTTCGTATAGAAGAACCGTTTCATTGCGTCGAGCCAGGAAAATTGCGTCTGGTTCGCGCCGTAAAAGCTTTGGAAGTTTCCATCCGGGTCTAGCTGCAGCAGCCCTTGGTATCCGCCAAGAACGGCGATGTACAAGAAGCCGCGTTTGTCAACAACGAGACGGGTCGGGTCGTACTTGAACGAGTCCGGAATGAACCGCGAATCCGGCCTGACGTATTCTTGCACAAAATTCCCTTCCTCGTCTGTCCTGACGACCCGTTTATTGCCGGTATCGGCAATGTAAATGGTGCCGTCGTCGGTAACATACAGCCCTTCCGGTTTGTTCAGCGGCTTATTGCCTTCGCCTCCAACAGGCGCAATAAACCTTACAAAGTTGCCTTCCGGGTCAAACTGGACGATCCGGTTGTTCCCGGTATCGGCGACGTAAATATTGTCTCTTGAATCGATAAATACGTCTTTCGGGTTATTTAACGGGGAAGCAATCTCCTTCTCCGGATCGTTCGGATCCGGCACCGTCAAATCTTTCCCGACAATTTTGATCGGCGTATAAGCCGGTTGTGTCCAAATAAGGCGTCCTTGCTTCTCCTTCGAGTTCGTGTCATAGATCACTTCCGCAGAGGCGGCAAGCGGCATCGCAGCGACTATGACGCATGTCAAGACGAGAAACAGCAGGATCCGCCGGCTGAATGATTTTGTCATGGTCAGAACCTCCGAATCTGTCGAGTCCGTTATTTAATGCCGGAATGCGCCATCGTGGCGATAACCTTGCGCTGGAAGAACAGGAAGAAGAAGAAGTTCGGCAAGAACAGGATCAGCGTTGCTGCTGCCATGGCTCCTTGTCTTGCTACGGCGTTCACCGCACCATTCGTGAACGTTGTAAGGAAGAACGGGAACGTCTTCATCGCCTCATCCTGCATAAACAATCTGGACGTTTCGGTATTGCCCCATGCGGCCTGGAACGTCAGAATGGCAACCGTCGCGACAGCCGGCATGATCATCGGAATTACGATGCGCAAGAACACCGTGAATTCGCGTGCGCCGTCCATCTTGGCGGCTTCGAGCAGTTCGTTCGGCACCTGGTCGACGAACTGCTTCATCAGAAACACGCTGACGGTCGCGGCCAAGTGCGGCATAATGTGCCCCAAATACGTGTTCATAATGCCGAGGTTGGATACAACCAGATAGTTCGGAATTTGCACCGTCTCAGGCGCAAACATAAGCGAGAGAACGATCAGTCCGAACAGCGCGTTGCGGCCGGGAAAATTATGCTTCGACAGCGGATACGCAGCCATTGCGCTGACAATGACGACAGTAATAACGGTCAAGATAGTAACGACGATACTGTTGAACAGATAACGGGTTACCGGAACGACCGAAGAACTGGTCGCCGAGAACAGCTCAATGAAGTTCTGGAACGTCGGATTCCGAACAATAATATTCGGCGGATAGTTGAACAGCTCCGAATATGGCTTGAGCGCATGGTTAAACAAGAACACAAGCGGGATAATCATGAAAATGCCAAGCAGAGTCAGCAGGACGAACAGAAACTTTTGAAAGCCATCGGTTTTGTTCATAGGGTTTCTTTTGAATGGCTTCGTCAGCTTCTTGATCCAGGATTGTTTTGGCATGGACGCTACAGCCATTACTCATCACCCCGCGTTCCGAATAGTCTGGTGCTAAGTTTGTTTGCGACGAACATCATGACGAGCAGGAACACGGAGACAGCCGATGCGTAACCCATTTCGAATCTGACGTCTGCATAGTCTTTGATATGGCTCATCATAACGTGACCCGCGTATTGCGGCGTCGGGAACGTACCCGACAGATCCCCGCCGATCAGCCCGGCTTTGAACGTATTCACGATCGCCATAACGGCGCTGAACAGCATTTGCGGTTTCATCGACGGAATCGTAATATACCAGATTTGCTGCAGCCTGCTGCTGATCCCGTCAATCGCGCCGGCTTCGTAAAGCTCTTTGTTGACGTTCAATACCCCGGCGAGCTGCGCCAGGAAGCCGACGCCCATGCTCGCCCAGAGCGTAACGACGATCATCGATCCCATCAAGAATGCCGGGTCGGTAACCCACAATACCGGCTGATCAATGATGCCAAGGTTGAGCAAGAAACTGTTCAAATAGCCGATCCGGTCGCCGGCAAGGAGCGGAACCCAGACCGCAGTCATGGCCGCGCCAGCTGCAAGCGACGGCGAGTAGAACGCCAGCGCGTAAAACGTACGCGCCGTGTTCGGCAGCTGGGCGATCAGCCATGCAAGAATGAAGGATGCGATATAACCGCCCGGTCCGACGATCAAGGCGAACTTGATCGTGTTCGGGAGCGAATATTTCAGGAAGATCAAGTCTTGCGAAAGCAAATACAAATAGTTGTTCCAGCCTACCCATTTTGGGAATTCCAACGCGTTAAAATAGGTGAAGCTGAGCAAAATAGCTAGCGACACTGGTATGATAACGAACAGTGTAAATGTAATGACAAACGGAGCAAGGAAAAAGTACGACATCCGGTACGACCACAGCTGCTTCAAAAACTGCTTGAAGCGCAGGTTCAAATTCAGGGGGCGGCTTTTTTTAAGGGGTACCGCCGCTGTGGCTTCACTTTTTAACATATTTGTCTACCCCTTCCCACGGTTTCTTGACTTGAGGTAAGTCCATCGTTCTCAGGATCGTTCCGTCTGCCGCGATAAATCCAAACTCTTGATACTTCCGGATCATTTCCCGTTCGATATTGACGATCCCTTCTTCGAGCGATTCCCGGTAGTTCATGCCGGAAACGACGGTACGCGTCCAGGCGTTGTTCAGCTCACGGCCGACAAAGTAAGCGCCCGGCGGGTTCGGCATTTCTTTGTACCATCTCCACTGCTCGAGAATGACGTTGAGGTCGTCTTGCGGATACGGGAGACGCGTGAACGCTTCAACATTGGCCGTATTCCAGCGGAACTGGATGCCGTTAAACGACTCAAGGTCATTGCCGTACGTTTCCTGGATGTCTGCGGAAAGCAGCCATTTCAGGAAGGTCCAAGCTTCTTCTTTCCTCTTCGAGCTCTTATAGATAAATCCGGTCGTCTGACCGCCCGAAGACCAGCGGGCTACGGTGCCGTCCGGCTGTTTGACGCCAGGCAGAGGTGCGATTCCCCACCATCCGGTCAATTCCGGCGCAGCAACGGACAAGGTGACGTAAGTGTTGTAATCGGCAACCCCGATCGGCATTGTCCCTTTGCGGAAATGCTGGTAGAAGCTCGGCACGTTTCTTTCCACGTCATAGATATTGAACATGTCGGTCCATTGTTTGAAAGCCCGGAACGCTTCCGGCGTATCCAATGCAGGACCCATTCCGTCTGCATCAAAGAATTCGGCGCCGTTCTGATAGATGAACGTGATAAAGTCCGTATGCGGGACATAGAAGTTGTATCCGTTCTGCTGCAAAGTCGGCAGCATATTGTATACATCATCCCAAGTATCCGGCAATTCCAGACCGAGCTGCGCCAAAATATCTTTTCTGTAGAACAACACTTTGAACGATTGCGTCTCCGGCAGCGCGTAGTATCCTCCGTCATAATAGAACGGCAGCAGCGCTCCAGGGGCGAACTGGCTGGCCACTTGTTCAAAATCCGGGAACTGGCTCAAGTCCACCAGCGCGTTCCGCATTGCAAAGTCTACCGATTTATCCTGCGGCTGGCCAAGCGCGATATCCGGGGAAATCCCCGCCGCGTTCGCATAAATCAGCAAGTCCTGGTCAGGCAGCAGGTTGACTTTAACCGGTATGCCGGTTTGCGGCGTAAACAATTGGTCGGCAAGATCCTGCAACAGGTTGACATAGTCTCGGCCGCGGTTGACCCATACGTTCAAGGCATTCTCATCTATGTCGGAGATGTCGTCCTTGCGAATAAACGAATAGAAGAAGTTATAAGTTCCGTTTACGAACTTCTCCCACAAACTTGCTTCCAGCTTCGGATTGTCCGCATCGGAAGGCACGATATAGATTTGTTCAAGAAGAAGCGGAGCCTTGATTAACGTTTCGCGAAGTCCGCCGATTTTTTCTTGCATCGAACTGATTTCTTCCATGTAATATGGAATTTCGTTCGGGTATCGCAGATACGTTTCAATATCTTTGACCGCTGTCCGGATCGTCTGTACAACGTTGTCGACCCGTCCGTTGGCCTGTTCCATCTCGTCGCCCATCTTGACAAGCTCGTCGCGAACTTCACGCAGCAGTTGCGGCAGTTCCGGGAACTCCTCTTCAATTCTCCAGGTACGGTTTTTGTCGATGACGTTACCGGTCAATGCCTTCAGGATCGCGCTGACGTCGCGAAGCTTCAGCGTTGTTTCTTCGGATTGGACAATGATCGATTGGAACGGAGCAACCGTTGCGGTCATAGACAAGACATGTTCGCCTTTGGTCAGATAAAACTCATACGGATTGCCTTCACTGTCGGCGAGCGTGACTCCCCGAACAGACGGATGATAAGGAAACTTGTATTCAAGCAATTCTTTAAAGGGCACTTCGCCGTCAATCTCGATCGTCCGGTGCGTGGACATGTTCGAGATCGTATTTTGCTGCGCTCTCATCGCAATCCGATACAGCCCGTCTTCGGGGACGGTAAATTTCCAACTGATTTCTTGCCCGCCGTTCTGCCATCTGCTGCCCCCGACGGCATTAAATCTTTCATGACCGCGTGCAAGCGGTTGGGCTAAAGCGTCTTTGCTGACGACCATCTGAATGGCGACGTCATTTTTGGTCGTCATCTCTTCGGCTTCGATCTTTACCGCTTCATTGGTTGCCGGCTTCGTGTTGGGAACCATCGACAGATATTCCTCATAGGTCGGCAGCTCTTGCGGCGGCTGAATCTGGATCGATTCGATCACGACCGGTTCGCTTCCCGCGAGGCGAATCGTATGCTCGCCCTCAGACAAATACCATTTCAGAGGTACGCTGTACGCGCCTCCGTTATCGCGGAACGGTTCGCTGAGCCATTGTTTGATTTCGAGCGGCCGCGGCCGGATATCGTCGTCGTTTCTGTCCCGCTTGACAGGAAGTTCATCCTTGAACAATCGCCTGAAGTTGACGGCTCTCGCTTCGCGGAACGGAAACTCGCCGTCGATGGTAACGGCCAGAGGGATCGGCCTCCGGTTAATCGAAGTGGCGTTCGGATCGTTGTACGGATGATACTGCAGCACGAATTCATAGAGACCGGCTTGCGTGACGTTCACCTTGTATTCAATCCAGTTTTCCCTGTCGCTTTTCCAAATGAGGACATTGGATTTTCCTTCATAAGATCCAACAGACGCCTGCTCCAGTTCGGATTGCGCCGAGAAGTTGTATCCCGCGATCCGGTAAGAGCCGGTGCCGGGCTTGTAGCCTTTGCTTTCCCAATCTTTCAGCACGTCCAAATAATAGGGTTCAAACGTGTCGATTGAGATCGCTCTTCTGATGTCGTCCACATTGATCGCCGGCTTCTCCGAAGCTGGAGCCTGTGTCGAGTTAGAGGAGGCCATGGCGGTTCCTGCGAATCCTGCTCCAAAATTCGACGACACCAGAACGGAAGCCGCGACCATCAGGGCGATCGCGGACCTTTTTCTGAACTTTCGGTTAGCTTGCAAGGGAGTTCCTCCTTTCTGTCTTTCTTCAGTCGATCAGCCGCACTCCGGAATCCCGGTCAAAGAAGAGCGCCTTGTGCATATCTACCGCGACAGACACTTTCGTGTCGTCGTTAAAGAAGTTGCGCGGGCTCGTACGCACGACCAGGAAATTGTCGGCGCCGATGTCCAGATGCAGGAAACGGTCGGCTCCCATCAATTCGCTGAACTTGTGGATGCCGTTAATGATGGCGTTCGGGAACGCGTCAAACACGATCTGATCCAGACTGATGTTCTCAGGCCTGATGCCGAGCGTAACGACCTTGTTCACAAGCCGCTTCGCAGCCAGCGCCTTCGCCTTGCCTTGGGGAATTTCCAGGGCGAACTTGTTCGTATGGAATTCAAGTTTCCCGTTATGCTCTTCCAGGCGGCCGTTCACGAAGTTCATCGGAGGAGAACCGATAAAGCTTGCCACGAACGTATTGGACGGATTGTTGTAGATTTCTTCCGGCGTGTCCACCTGCTGAATGATGCCGTCCTTCATAACGACGATCCGGTTGGCCATCGTCATCGCTTCCGTCTGGTCGTGCGTAACGTAAATGGTTGTAACTTCGAGCTGCTTGTGCAAACGGATCAGCTCCGAACGCATTTGCACGCGCAATTTTGCGTCAAGGTTCGACAGCGGCTCGTCCATCAGGAACACTTGGGGGTTACGGACAATGGCGCGGCCGAGGGCAACCCGTTGACGCTGACCGCCGGACAGCTGCTTCGGTTTGCGTTCCAGATACGGTTCAATTTCCAATACGCGCGCAGCCCGTTTGACCGCCAGGTCGATTTCATGCTTCGGAATTTTCCGCAGACGGAGTCCGAAGGCAATGTTTTCATAAACGGACATATTCGGATACAAAGCGTAGTTCTGGAACACCATCGCGATATCCCGGTCTTTCGGAGGAAGGTCGTTGACGAGCACATTGTTGATGTAAATCTCGCCTTTGCTGATGTCTTCCAAGCCGGCGATCATGCGAAGAGTTGTCGATTTGCCGCATCCGGAAGGGCCGACGAAAACAACAAACTCCTTGTCTTCGATTTCCAGATTAAAGTCTTTCACTACGGGCAGTTTGTCTTTGCCGTATTGCTTGTAAACATGGTTAAACAATATGCGCGACATGAACTAGCAACCCCCTCGGGAAGAATTATTGGAATTTCGGGCACAACCTGGCCAAGAATAAAGGACTCCTGCTTACATTATAGAAAGGCGGCTGTGAACATGGTGTGAAGATCGTTCCAAATTTCATAAAACAGGGGAACATCGTGTGAATTTCGCGTGAAATTTCCTCGATTCGTCCTGCCATTGTCGATTCGTTTCATACAAATTTTGCAAATCTTGCGATTTGTCGAAACATAGCCGCGCTTTCATGCAGTTCCTATGTTATCATAGAAACGGCAGCAGCGCACTGAATTGCAATAAAGCGCTTTCTTTCATTGCGTTGCACGACGAACGCCTATTGGGGCGGGG
>Ga0006573J49613_1006288_pt1 | contig 12755 bp, 18 predicted proteins | sample HigsolmetaAR203R_FD_49613 | JGI IMG/M metagenome (IMG submission 49613) | reverse complement strand
GTTGGATATCAAACGCCCCATAATACCGAACGTTGAAATACTGGTTGGGACGTTCAGCAACTTTAAGTCGCATCAACCTAGGCCGGCCGTGTCGATCGACAAGATGCGCTGCAATACCCTGTACTACGCGTTGCAGCTCTTTATAATTGCGAGTAATAACTGCACAATCATAAACAAAAAGGCGCGAGTTGAGATCTGCGCCGAAGTCGTATATACCATGTCTTCCTGCTATTGATAGTGTGCGATCAACCGTACTAGGCAAGCCGGGGCGCTTGCTAGTCCCGCGGACGATAAAGCCTAGATCGACATTCGACTTATCATCTAACCAAATTTGCGGTTTCACAGAGCACCCCTCCTTGCTTGTTCTGCCATGTTCCAGATTTCTCTTGCCAGCAGCTCAATGTCATGATCATTTCGGACGATGATATGAGCGCCAGAAAACAGCCCTTCAAAGTTGATCGTGCTTGTAGTCGGTACCGCTGCAACTGTCGCTCCTGGAGTAACTGCACCAACTTGGATATTGGATGCTGCAACATTGAGCTGTGCAACCTGTCTCCTCACATCCCCAATGCTGTCTTGGATACCAAGCGCCAATCCCTCGCCGATGTTTTCGCCGTACTCTCTCATCAACCTGGACGGAGATGCGATACCAAAAAACTGCTTGATGCTGTCTCCTATCCCCTGGGCAATGCTTTTGGCTTTTTCCCAAACCTTATTTGCCATGCTGCCGATACCATCAACTAAACCCTGCATCATGTCTTTACCAACTTGGGCAAGGTTGAGATTTTTGAAAAAGTCTATGACTTTATTCCAGATGTTTTTCACCCAGTCGTAGGCCCTATTCATCCCATTTCTAACAGCATCAACAACACCGTTGACTCGATCGCTAACCCAGTTCTTCACGCTGTTCCATGCGTTCTTTGTCCATTCAACGATGTTATTCCAAACAGTTCTGATATCATTTCCGAGCTTTTGCCAGCGATTGAGGACCTCGCCCGTCTCCCAGTTGACAGCATTGATATGCTCATTGGCCCGCTTCTTCGCTTCGTCTACAACACGTTTGTGCATTTCCTCGGCTCGTTTAATCGTCTCATCTCGTTGCCTTTGAGCTTCCGCGATGAGCTTGTCGGCTTGCTCAGCTGAAATAGTACCAAGCTCATCACGCTGGCGGATGATATTGCGGAGCACGTCATTATACTGCTCCTCTGCCGCGCGAATCGTTTCGTCGCGTTGTTTTATGCTGTTTTGTACTACCTCAGCCGCTTGCCTAGCTGTCAGGTCATTTGCATTTTCCAGCATCCGTTCCAAGATGATTCTTTGCTCGATCTCATTCTCCGACAGCATCTCAATACCAGCCTGGAGCATCTCCTGCTGGATGCGATTGATCTCAGCCGCTTCTTCCTGCGTCAACCCTCTTTTTTCTTCGGACGCCCGGCGCAGGATCTCCTCGATGTGCGCCTGCCCTTCTTCTACTGCAAGTCTCTGATTTTCCTGTGCCTGCTGCACGCTGGCCAGAATCTCCGCCTGTTCCTCTTCGGTCAGACCTTGAGCGTTTGCGAAAAACTCCTGCATGGATGCGAGTTCTTCTGCGTGCTTGGTCTCCATCGACGCAAGGATTTGGTCGCCCATGCTGTTAAATGTGCCAACGATGTTGTCGGCCATCTCCTGCGTGACGGCTTGGCCGCTCCAGGCAAGTTGATTGAGTGCGACAGTTGCTTGGTCATTCAAGTCCATAAAGGCGCCTACAGCTTCCTGCGTCGCCTTAGACACCTCATCGCTAAACCGTTCGACCGCAGGTATGGCTTCTTCGGACATGTGTTTGTGGAGTGCAATACCACCCGCCACAAGAGCAGATATGCCCGCGATGATCAGGCCTATGGGTCCCATCGCAAACTTAATGGCTGTTCCTAGTGCTCCCACTGCGACAGATACACCTTCTATCGCGGGCACCACTTTAATAACAAGAGGTAAGAGCTTTCCAATCCCGGATGTCAACGTGCCAAGCACCATTAACAATGGGCCTATCGCTGCAGCTATACCTGCTATGGCTACGATCGTTGTCTGAGTTTCTGTGCTCAGGTTTGCAAACCAGGTAACGATCGGCTTGACTGCCTCAACCAGCGACACCAACACCGGCACAAGAATATTACCGATCTCTATAGCGAGGTCGGCAAGCTGGTTTTTAGCCATTGCGAGTTTTGATTCAGTTGTCGCATACCGCTGTGCGACCTCATTTTGGAGGGCGGAGTTTTCCTTCCATGCTTCCGTAGATGTTGCAATGGCGTCCCGTAACACATCGCTTGCCCCGGCCAAGCGCAGGAGTGTGTCGGATTCGCGGATTCCGCTGATGCCCAAGTCATTAAGGATAAGCGTCAGGTTTTCGCCAGCTGCACTCGACGCCGCCAATCCATCGACAAAGGCTTGCAACGCAACTGCAGGATCTGCGCTAAACGCAGCGGCAAACTCCTCAGCCGACATCCGAGCAACCGCGGCAAATTTTTCGAGGTCTTCGCCCGCCAGAGATACAGCCGTCTGCATCTTTTTAAGCGTCGTGCTCATTGCAGTACCGCCGGCTTCCGCCTCAATGCCAACCGATGACATGGCGGCGGCGAGAGCCATGATCTGCGCCTCTGTCATGCCGATCTGCGCACCCTGGCCGGCGAGACGCAGTCCCATCGCCACGATCTCCGCCTCGGTTGTCGCCAGCGAGTTGCCCAGAGCTACCACAGACGATCCAAGACGGTCAAAATCGTTTTGCGACATGCCTACAATGTTCGCAAACCGAGCAAACTGTGTGGCGCCCTCCTCGGCTGTAAGGTTGGTTGCTTCGCCGAGTCCGATCATGGTCTCGGTAAACTTCAGGATGTTCTCTGTCTGGATACCGAGCTGCCCCGCCGCCTCTGCGACAGCCGCGATATCAGTTGCCGACGCCGGCATGCGCTTCGACATGTCGCGAATTCCTTGCTCCAGCTGAGCAAATTCTTCTTCCGTAGCATCGACCGTCTTGCGGACGCCAGCAAACGCGGACTCAAAATCAATAGCCGCTTTAGTAGCAGCAACCCCGATCCCGGCGATAGGAGCCGTTACGCCTATTGTTAACTTCTTACCTACATCGGTGATTTTTTCGCCGGCTTTTTTCATCTTCTCGCCAGCTTCTTCGAGCCTCTTGCCAAGCGACTGGATTTCAGGGCTTGTGCTCTTAAGTTGCTTCTCCAGCCTCTTCAACTCTTGCTCAGTCTTGGCTACCTCACGCTGGAAAGCCCGATACTGCCCTTCGCTGATCTCCCCGCGCTGGAATTGCTCATTTACCTGCTCCTGTACTAGTCGCAGTCGATTCAGCTTTTCTTGTGTATTTTCAACCGCATCACTCAGTAGCTTTTGTTTCTGTGCTAACAACTCCGTATTAGTCGGATCAAACTTGAGTAATCGCTCAACCTGTCTGAGTTCGCTTTGGATATCTCTCGCGTGTTTATTGACGTCGCTCAGTGCCTTGGCTAAACCCGTTGTGTCAGATCCAATGACAACGTTAATCCCGCGTATGGTTTGGGCCAAACAAAACACCTGCCTTTCTCAATATCGAAAAAGGCAGGCGCTTGGCTCACTCTGCTTGGTGGCTCTGGCTCTGTCCTTGGATATTCACCTTCACAATCTGTTTGCAACGCTGACACTTTATCTCCAAGTCAGCGGACCGAGCAAAAAACAGTGTCTGCCCACAATTAGGACATCGTACTTTCTGCATGTTTTTCTCCCTCCAATTCAGTTCGGAGGCGGAGGCGATCCATCTCATTCTTAATCTCTGCCTTCTTGTTTTCTATCTGCATCATAATTCCTTTTAAGGCTTTCCCTTTTGCACGCTTCCCTCTACTCAACAATTTTTGTTGCTCTCGTTGTAACTTTCGAATCTTGTCGTTTTGATAATAACCGTAAAACTCGCCGCAATACGGGCAAGTAAAGCCCACTGCTTCGATGTCATCCCAGACATGGACTTTGCCGATCTCGATTAACACAAACTCTTGCCGGCATCCCTTATTGCATTTAACCCTTTGCAAGGCCTCACCCCCGGAAAAAGGCGTCAATGTCCGCCTGCGTTGCCTCGCGCGGCTCGTCAGGATCATCTCCTAAATACGCATGGGCGATGTCAAAAAAGTCTTGCAACGTCAAAAGATCAAGCTCATGCAAGGACATTCCGAAACGCATTGCCGCGGATATGATGTTAACGTCTGTACGATCGCAACGATTATCTGCGCTTCCTTTGGGCCGCCGGTGCCACGGTTTTTGGACTACGAAAAAAGGCTCTTTGCGCTTCCGCGAAAACCGTTTGCAGCAGTTCCCCATTCAAAAGATCTAGTTCCTCATTTTCTTGCAACCAAACATCAAACGAAGGAAAATTCCCAGTAGGTCCTGCTGCCGTCCGCGCCAAGGTCCAAATTAAACGTAGCAAGGAAACGGAATCAAAGGCCGCCAAATTCATGTCCTCCGGATCTACTCTGCCTATCTTTAGGGCTTCTGCGCTGACCATTGAAGTGATCATTTTAGTCAAATCCCCGAGCAGATCCCTACCAAACTCCTGCTGATAATAAAGGAGGCTCAGGTTAGATCCCCTGAGCCTTACAGTCTTGTCGCCAACATTGATTTCCTGCATGGTCTACCTCCTTAGATTTCCGGCGTAAATGTCGGTGTGTAGACCGACGTGAAGAAGGAATTATATACATCCGCGTTAGTGTCATTCAGCTCGATATCACCTTTAACCACAATCTTGCCATTGATTTCGATTGGACTGATTGTGATGTTGAGTACGTCTGTAGCAGGCGTGATCGATTCGCTCTGTGTCGTCCGCTCCTTGGCTGGGCGAGCCGCTACGCAGTCGTAATAGACAAATCGACGGTTGCGTTTGTCGCCTTGCACTTGCCCCAGTAGAGCGAAGTGTTTAGGCATCGCATCTGCAATCTCGATGATCGTCCCGTTGTCGTCAATCTCCCAGCCCAACATCTCGGCAAGCACTTCGTCCGGTACGTTTGCGAGTTCAAGCTCTCCTGTGTAACCGTTATTGGCGGTGTAGGAAAAATAGAGTTGGTTGTCAGCGTAGAAGTTAGTAGCTTCCCCCACGGCTGTAGGCGTCCAGCGCACTGCACCAGGAATGCGAATAGGAGTTTTCCAAGCGGGTTGCTCAGCCGCCTGATCATCAAAAAACGCGATGTGTACATCGCGCAGACCAAACGTCACTTTATTTTGAGACATTCTATCAACCTCCAATGATTTGGATTTCATAAATGACTTGGTGAAGTTTTTCGGAATCAAGGTAAGCTTCAACCTTGGAATAAGGGATCCCGAGTTCTTTTAATTTTTCCTGCACCTTACCTTCCGCGACCAGATCCTTTTGAGTTGTGTAAAGCTCGATTTGATAGTTGCCGATCTCGGAGTAGTTAATATTGTCAGCTATCAAGTCATTTGAGTAAGCAAATGAATATACCAGATAAGGAGGGGATGGCTCTGAGTTAAATTTTGCGTATGCTATCGGATAGCCAATTTCTCTCAGCTCCTGCAAAAGCTCTGCCAATGTCAACCCGCATCACCCTCCGTTTTTGATAATAGACTGGATCCGGCGCATCATCTCAGGTTCGGTGCGATCATAGTTAGGTCGGATATGTGGTCTACCTGGGACTCGCCCCCCGCCCCGCTTCGCATGGCCAAACTCCAGTAAGTGAGCGATACTGCCTTTACGGCGGTTATAGATGACATAGCGGACTTCGCCGCCGGAGCTGATCTTTTTTCTTGTCCATCCCTTAGCATATTCCCCGGTTCGTTTCGGCGAGTCTCTGCTTATATCTTTCCTGAGATTCTTTGATGTCGTGTCGAGCTCTCTTTCAATGGCTGCAGTCACATCTTCGGTGTAATCGCGAACGGCCTGCGTGATCTCGGCGGCCAGGTTGTCGATACTAACGGTTTTTGCCATCGCCGATCACACCCTTCCTTCGGCGATAATTGTAAACGTCTCGTTTAGTTCGTCGTCGTTGATAATACTTTTTACATCGTATTTCTTTCCTTTGTACCTCAACTCGATCCGAGTTCCATGCTCGCAAAATAGATCATCGAGAGGTTTTGAGTACCGTACTACAAACCGGGTAATATGCACGGTATTGGTCTGAGCAGCGGCCGCATACTCTGAGCCTTTCAGCGTTTTCACCATGGCCCATACCGTGCAAATCTCGCCAAACGTTTCAATCTCATTGCCGATCTCATCTTGGGTGATCATCGGTCCCCAGATGGAGACGCGCTTGTTAAACCGTCCGCTATGGCTGTTGGCATTGTATCTATTCGGCTTCATCATCATCACTCGTTCCCAGAGCTTTTGCCATCATCAGATTATTGATCTGGGTCAAAAAGTTGGTGTGAAAATACTCGAGTGCATCGTTATAGGCATAACGAGCACGCTCGAACACCAATTCCTTGAATACAGGATCGCCTAGATCGTAATCCCCGCAAATTCGGATGAGATCAGCATAGGATGCTTCAAGAATGCGCTGCAGGTTGCCGTCTTCTTCGTCATCAAGGTGCATTCGGAGCATGAACTCCTCCACGATATCCGGAGTGATTTGAGACATCTAATTCACCCCTCATCAGAGTCGCTATCCTCACCGGCTGTTTCCTCGTTTTCCCCTTCGTCTGCGACTTCTTCGATGTAAATCTTGCCGTATTTGTTTTTTGTGGTAGACAACTCTTCCAAGCGCTTTTTCGTCGTCTTGAATCCCTCGGCAGGATACTCATCACCGACGTTGTAAATGTGCCCATCATGCTTCAAATCTTTAAATCTGCGCACTACCCGATACATTTAGTACTAACACCTCCTATATGGGGATGAAAAAGAGACTCCCGATTAAGGAGTCTCTTCGCCGCTGCCAAATTTGATGTCCAAGTCATATACAAGCGCCGCTTTGTTGTCCTTCGGCTTGCCGTTAGCGAATTGCTTAATCGTGTAGAGCATCGCATCTTCGATTGCCAGCGTTTGATCAAAGCGGTTGATCTTGTACCCACCGGCCAAAGCTGCAATGTATTCGCCTTTCACGAAGAACAGAGCCTTTTTCTCTGGAACCTCTTCCGACTCCACCAGCTTGATGTTATACGGCAGTGCCGTTACCCACTGACCATTAGCGGTTTGCACAGTGTTCCGGAATTGGACACTGATAGCATCCACAGGATTCACGACCATGTGAACCTTACCCAGTACCTTTCGAGCTTTACCTTTTTCATCTGTAGACAGCGCCTTAATCACATCGTGCAATTCGCCGGCTACAACTTCGCCAAACTGAGAAGGCGCAAAAGTCAATACGCCGGAAGATGTCTTATCGGTTACAGCGCCGTTCTCCGCGACATCTTTCATCAGCCCAATCGGTTCATTTTGAGTAGGCCCACGACCATTAACCAAGCCGTACTCCAAACCAACAGAGTAGGACTCAACGAGCAGCGTCCGGACGTAGCGTTCCACCCATTCCGGGCCGAGCTCGAGCATGTCTTTCGGGATGACCGCGAAGGCCGTGAGTTTCAGCTGACCGATCTGCTCTTCACGGAACGCTGTGCTAACTTGTCCCTTGATTTCGCCGAACAAGTTGCCCCAGGCGTATGCCTTAGTTGGATCGGAATAGATGTAGCGTGTGACCGCTCCAAGATCCTGCAGACCGATGGCTTCCAGCAACGGATGAGCTGCCACCAGGTCCTCGAACACGCGCTCTTGCGTCGTTACCGGCAAAATCGAATCATCAGTAAATCCGCCAGATGCAATTACCTCGTTGAAAAACCTGCGCTCTTCCGATGTCAAAACATTTTGACCACGTGCGGCAAGGATTTGGCTGTCCATATTCTCATTGCGGACCTGGGTCAGGATCTTTTCTGTGAGGTCCTCGACCAGCGCATCTTGCAGCTCGTTCCAAGCCTTCGCCTGCGCCTCTGCGTCAGCCCCTTCCTTTACTAAGTTCATGTAAGCTTCTTTCTTAGCCTCGAAGTTTTCCATTTTACCCTTTAACCTCATCGTCATTAAAAATTACCTCCTTGTTTTTAATTAAAAAATGAACCTTACTCCAGCTTTCACCGGGGTGGGTTCATTCGTTTGATCTTGATTTTTTAGTTGTGCCAACTCATTTTTCAAATTGGCGACTTGTGCTTTAAGTTGATTGATCTTTTCATCCCTGTCGTCAACGACAGAATCAGCAAAGCCAATATCAACAGCTTTTTGGGCGCTGAACCACGTTTCTTCATCGACCATCTGGCGGATCTCTTCGCGGCTCACTTTTGCTTTGGTCATGTAAATATCGATGATGCCTTCCTCCAATTCTTCTAAGACCTGAGCCTCCTTCCGCATGTCTGTTTTCGATCCCCAGACAATGCTCCAAGCTTCATGGATCATCATCATCGCTCCTAGACCCATGACCAACTCATCCGCCGCCATGGCGATGACAGACGCCGCAGAACACGCCCACCCATCCACATAGATCGTCACTTTTCCCTTGTGTTGCTTTAGGCGGTTATAGATCGCGATCCCATCAAAAGCATCTCCTCCCGGGCTGTTTAGTCGGATCACGATGTCTCCCTTAGCCTCTTTTAGTGCCTGATCTATGTCAGATGCTGAAATGGACTCCTCGAACCAAGAGTCGCCAATCACTCCGTAGATCGTGATCTCGGTCGTGTTGGTCTCCTCGTTGTATTTTGCTTCAAACTTCCTCTCGATCTTCTCTAGTTGGTCAACATAGGATTGATTCTTGAAGGATTTTAAAAATTCTCGGACTCTAGTCATCGTCCCCCTCACCCCCTTTCAAAGTACTTTCATAGTTTTTCGTCAAGACGTATTCATCCAACGCTGGATTATCCACTGGCTCATCTCCCAACTTAACGCGGATTTCATTAGCGTTATACACACCGGATGCGCGCAGCTTGTCAACTGCATTCGCTAACTCTAGCGGATTCAGTTCAGTCACTCCATAAACATAAACCCGTTTGCCTTGCATGTATTCCGCTTTTGTAATCGTCTTGGCGTTTAGCTCATCGTGGATCTTTTTGAGGAGCGGGGAGATGCAAAACTTGTTGTACGCCTTGATCGCCGTCTCGTACTCAGACATATCTCCATAAAGAAGCGATGAAGGAATTCCTAAAATATTGGCGACAACATCCACCAGATCACGCTTCAGCTTAGCAAGCTCGTCAACGGATTTTCCGTTATTTGAGCCGTCTGCCACCTCGTTGTATTCAAAACCCTTGAGTTTGGGAACGAGGGCAACACTCTTATTTTGGAAAGACTCGAACAGACGATCGATAAATGCCTGCAGTTGCTCTTTTCCCTTTTCATCCAGCTGCTGTGTTGAGTCGATTCCTACAGTCCCACGGATCTGGTTGCTCCGTTTTTGCGTTTCCAACATCCGTGCGTACAACTCGGAATAATCCTCGAACATCCCATCCATAAACCGAGACAGCTTGACGTTGTGATAGGTGAGATAAATCACTTCATCCATGCGGAATGTTCGTTGGAATGTGTAGTCCTTTACAGTTACATCTCTAAACGTATCTGGATATACCGCATACTCTTCGCGGGTGAAATCGTCTGCTATTAACAAATCATTCGTATCAGATAGAATCACTAGAACCTCATTGTCGTAGATCAGCTTGTAAACAAGGTGATGCCAAAACTCTGAAGCAGATTGATGCGCATTGGGCCTGACGTTGAGCAGATAATCCCAGTCATCATATACCCGTTTGCCGTTTTCAACAATCCGAAACTTGCTCAAGCTGATCGTTCGGCCGATAAAGTTGATACACGTCTCCAGAGCCATCTTTTTAAGATAGGGGCGCTTTGCTAAGTCGTAGAACAATTCCAAGTCAATAAATGAGCTCTCATGTTTTCCCTCGCGTTTGAAGATTGTCTTTAAAAGTCCCATCCGCTTTTCTCACCCCCCTTGTTAGAAGTTCAGTTCACTAAGCACATCCAGCGCATCTTCGATGTTGCTCTCGCTTAGTTCCTCGATCCGGTATAGTCCACAAACAAGCGCCTGGAAGCCGTCAGTCTTTCTCCGGATCGGTTCTTTCTTGCCGTACACCTTGTTACCGTCTTTCTTGATGGTGACCAGGACGTTGTTCGTGTACCAGCGCATGAGCGGGTTGTCCCCCCAGACAAACATCCTCTTCGCAAAGTATGTCTCTACTCGCGGAGCCAGCAGACCGTGGATCGCTTCTGGTCGACGAATTACTTCGACTTCAAAACCCACCGCCTCTAACATCGGTTTAAGCATCTCCATGCGGTAACTGTCCCCGATTATCTTCTTGATGTTGTATTTCAACCTCATAGTCACAAACCAGTTGACGATGTGTTCGAAGTTGATCATTTCCTCATCGACAACAGTGAGCAGTCCTTGGGACTCCCATTCCTTGATTGGTGCGAATTTCTCAGTCTCTCCCACATTTATCCTGGAGTAGCCATAGTATTTATCGGCAAACTCTTTGCGCACGAACGAATGAGTGATAAACGGAACCTTGCCGTCGTGTTTGAACACCAGCCCGACAGCGGCGAAGTCTCGAATCTGCGCAAAATCAAGACAGCCAATGCACTCTTTGCCTTCGAGATCCGGGAGGGGTTGGTTTGTAGCCGCTATTTCCTCCCACTTAGCAACCGATCTTTCAAGATCAGTTACCGGCAGATTCATACGCTTTGTCATGAATTCCTCGCGGTTCGAAGGATCGTCAATCAGGTTGTCGTACTCCTCTTTGATCGTATCAAAAAGTCCCTGAGCATACTCCCCTCTGGGCTCGCTCAGCATGGGATTCGCTTTCTCCCAGTTAGACGGATCATCCACCTCTTCTTCGTCGTCCAGTTTGCAGATAAAAGGAAATAGAGAATCCGACCTGGCACTGCCTTCTAGAACCTTGCGCGCGCGTTCTTTCATCTTGTCGAGAAACCCATCTCGCACATATCCGTCCGTTCCGATGTAAAATTCCCTCGGCGGCTGGCGTTTCCCAAGCCCCGATGTGTGAACTCGAACGTTCTGGTTGTCCTCGAAGTAGTGGATCTCGTCAAAGACTACCGCGCCGTCACGCAATCCATCTTTTGTGTTGCCATTTGAGGTTCGATACTTAAAGACGCTGTTAGTTTTCTTGCTTAAAACCTGTGTGGCTGTCGCCTTGAAATGACGTTGGAGCGTCGGATGCTGCTTGACGACATCCCCCACCTCTTCGACAGAGGTTTTCGCCTGTTCCTCTGAGTTGGCAACGACGGATATGTTGTAGCCACGTACACCGTGCAGTTCGCTAATTAAAAAATGGCTGATCACAGAGATCAAGCCATTCTTCCCCGCACCGCGGCCCATCATCCAAAGATGACGGCGATAGAACACCCTGCGCGTGCCCTTATAAAACAAAAAGACGAAAGCGATCAAAAACTTCTGGAAAGGTTGCAATGGGAAATACCATTTTTCCGCGAACCTCACACAGTTTTCAATCATTTCGTCGTCAAAATACAAGTCATCACGAGACAGTACATCTCGCTCCAGGTATTCAATTAATTTAATTCGCTCTATATTAAGTTTTATCTTGCCCTCCCGGTAAAGAGCAATGTATTCGTCCACATACTTCTGTCTAAGCATATTAGATCAATTCGCTTACATCATCATCTGTCTCTTTCACAGGAGGTGGGGTGTCCAGTCCCAGATCTTTACCGAGAGCGATCAGCGAGGCGTTGATCTTATTCTTTTCAGCGATAGCGGGGTTGGGTTTCGTGAAACGCTGCGCCCCGTTAATGGTTGTGATCATTACACCATGTTTTTCTATCGCCTCATCGAGCATATAGTAGAGCCTTACCAGGTTTAAGTAGCGCTCGATTTTCTCTTGCTGAACCTTGCTTTTGCTGTCGATTCGCTTAAGCAACTCGTTTTTTATCGCTTTTAACTTTTTTTCATCCATCCCATCCCCCCCTAACGTGTAAATTTTCGCGAAAAAATGCGACAGTCGAGCCCGCCCGCCGGTGCCGGAGAAAAAGTTTTGCTCAAACCCTTTGGCCCGGGGGTGTCCTGTTGACCCCTACCGAATCGCTTCTTCGCTGATCTTCACGTCCTCCGGACAAGGTTCACTCTTGTCAACATACTTAAGTTCAAACTTGTGCTCTCCGTTGTCCTCAGCCGTCTTCGTTCTCCAGAAATACTCCACGGCCTTTTTACCCGTGACCACTTCGCCTTTGTAGCGAATGACCGGAACGCTGTTCAAGTCTTGCACTTCGATCACCAGCAACGGTTGCGCTTTTTCACTCACGTCAATCCCACCTTTCGTCATGTGCCCACTTGTTCACCTTGGGCTCGAACCCTCTCCCGTGGATCTCGTTGTGGCAGTCCACGCACAGCGTTTCCAGGTTGTCGATCTCAAGCGCCAGATCCGGACGCTGCCCCAGCTCCTGGACATGATGCACGACCAGCTGAATCTTCTTCCGTCTGGCCGTCTCGCTGTATTCGTTCGTGTCGATGCTGACCATGCCGTTACGCTTGCACTCCTGACACTCGTAATTGTCCAGCCGCTTGCGTTCTTCACGCAGCCGCTTCCACTCGCGGCTGTCGTAAAACTTCCGCTTCTGCTCGTCCGTCTTGTACTCTTGCAAGTCTCACACCTCGCATATTCCCGGACACCGCGCCGCACCTATCCAGCTCGGCAGGAGGAGGTCGATGCGCACCTTGCGACGCGGCGGATCGGATAAAAGAAAAAGCCGCCCGATCGCTCGGACGACTCTATATACA
>Ga0006573J49613_1004523_pt1 | contig 13184 bp, 8 predicted proteins | sample HigsolmetaAR203R_FD_49613 | JGI IMG/M metagenome (IMG submission 49613) | reverse complement strand
ACCAGCGAGGCGGATCATTGCTCTCCAAAAAGGTTTTGCTTGTTGATATGGGATTTAGGACGATTAACTATATGCCTTTAATCAACGGTGATATCGAATCCACATGGGTGCGAACAAACCGGGAACTCGGCATCCAGAACGCGTACATTCAGATTGCCGAGAACATCAACCGGGAATTCAAGACAAACTATCAGTTTTATGACGTAGATGATCTGCTCGACCGCGGAGTACCAAGGCAAGATTTGGAGAAAGGGAAGTATTTCGAAAAAATCACGGACAAACCTTACGTGGCGGATGCGCTAAGAGGATACGCAAGTGATGTTTGGTCCGATTTGATCAATAAGTATCCTGACAAATATCGGGAAGAATTTGATGAAGTCATCTTCACCGGCGGTACGGCGGCAAGAGTAGAAACCTACTTGAACGAGCAAAAACGACATTATTGCTCATTTGTCGAAGATTCTCAAAACGTGCAGGTGCTTGGGTACAAAATTATAGCGGACAAACTTACGAAGTAAGAAAGGGGCTATGAAGTTGTCAAAACGAAGAGTGATGCCGCTATACTTTGGCAAGCGAGACAATGATCTTTGGTTGGCCATCCAGGCGATTCCCGAAGGGGATCGGAATCATGAAATACGAAATGCGTTGCGGCAATATTTTCTGAACGAACAAACCACACCAAATAAACACAAAGAAAAACCTTCGATCATAGACCAGGTGAATGTTGGACTAAATAGCGGTTTAATCAAGTAAGGGAGCAGCTTCCGGCAATCAAGACGGTTGCCGGAAGCTGTTTTGCTTGAAGGAGAGAACAAAGTGCTGCAAATAAAATGAGCCGCGGGACGCGGCTATTCGTGTTTATCGAGTATTTCACTTAAGGTATTCATCAATGTTCTCTGATCAAACGGACGGCATAAATAATGCTGGATGCACATTTGCTCAGCTCGCATGATAAACTGCTGTCTCAACCCTTTCCCGGCCAGCAATACGAAGGTTGGATTGTATCCAAGAGATCGAATCGAGTCGATAAGAGTCCATCCCAAAGAACCTATGGCCAAAAAATCAATTAGGATAATATCGATCTCCACTCGACTAAGATGAGATAGCGCTTCTTCTATATCATGAGCTGAAAACGTCTCGATATTGAGGTCATGTACGCATGGGTATTGATCAAGATTGCCTATGACTAAGAGGCGTGACAGATCCGTTTTTCTTTTGGCCGCAACCACTCGGTTCCGTCCTCGTCTTTTAGCTTTATAGGCAGCGTCATCAGCTGCTTTAAGGAATTGGTCAATCGACATCGATTTTTCGTATTCGCATACCCCTGACGAGAACGTAACGTGGATCTGGATATCATCTTTATCGACAACCGGTGTCTGACGACACGCAGATAATACCTCATTTAACCGATTCTTTGCCTCTTCTAAGCCCGTTTCCATGAGGAGGATATATTCTTCCCCTCCATACCTCCCAAAAACGTCTCTAGGAGCCAAATAACGCTGTATAAGATTAGCCATCCCTTGTAGAGCAAGATCCCCGATGTCATGGCCATAAGTGTCATTGATAGACTTAAAATGATCCAGGTCCAAAAAGGCCAACGATAATGGCCGATCAGTGTGCTTGCATAAGTATTCAAGAATCATTAGAAAATATCGGCGGTTGAAAACACCGGTTAAAGGATCGCGGTAAGCTTGATTGATAAAGTTCGCAGAACGTTTGCATAACGTTTCAATACGCAACTGCAATTCATCCCATTCCGATGCAAGGGAAAATTCATCCACGCCCATGTTGAGATAGTCGATTTTATCAGCGGAAGATAATTCATCCTGGAACAAGATGATAACTGGCAACCACTGAAAAAAAGGAAGTTGCTTGATTTGAGTGATAAGGAATTTCGATTCAGTGTCATGCCAGGATATTAACATCAAACATTGTTCGAAAATCAGTCGATCAATGATTTCACGTTCATTTTTCGGCAATATACTGATGGACTGAGATATCCTTAAATGCATATTGCGCTCGTCACCGATCAAACCAACACAGTACATTACCTTTACCTCCATATCTGGCGCTGTAAAAAGAAGGGCTAGACACAATTATACTTTGTGTTAGCCCCTATGAATATCATTTCGCGCGATGGATGCGGTAGAACTCATCCCACTTGTTCAAAATATTTACTTGTACTTGATGACTCTTAACCGTTCCGTTTTGCCACCTTGTATTGAAGGTGAATACTAGCGGGCCGTTTGGCAAGCGTTCAAAAGATTCATCATACATCTCGCCACTCCAAACGGTTCGCGAACTATCGGGAGTCAACATGACAGAAAACCCGTTCATTGTGACCGTCACAAACTGAGCAGGATTCGTCGTTCCTGTATTGGTCGTGTTAGCCACAAGGATAAATTTTTCCCCAGCCCAAAAAACATTGTAAGGTCTGGGATCATCCGGAGTACCGGATATTCGTAAGTTGTAATCAATCCGATTTTGATTCCAGGCATCTGTATGTCTAACCTCGCCAATAATATTCAGCGGCGACACTGAAAAAGTCTTCGTCAACGTAACAGCTGTAGCTTTACCATCACTTACGGTCTGTGTAATGGTATAGGTGCCTGGTTGGACATTGGATAATTGAAAAGCGTTAGCTGTATAGTTGGCCGGCGCTGCGTTATACCATGTTGTACTGCTCGGATAATCCGTAACACAGCCATTCGGCGCGGTCACACGATAACGTACTTGCAAGGTATCATTATCCGGATCGGATACGTCATGTCTGATTTGTACCGTATCTCCTTCCCAGATCACAGTCGGCGTCCAGCTGAATCCCGGAACCGGCGGCCGGTTCGCAATGACGTTCATCGTCTTGGTCAGCGTCCGGGTCGAATAGGAGTCCGCCACCGTCTGTACGATCGTGTAGTTGCCGCCCATCAGGTTCGTGATCGAAAACGCCTGGGACGAATATTGCTCCGGGGCCACGCTGTACCAAGACTGACTGCTCGGGTAGTAACTCACACTTCCGTTGGGCGCCGTCACCTGATAACGAACGCGCAGCGTTTCCTTTTCCGGATCGTCGACCATATGCCGGATCTGAACCGTATCGCCCTGGAAGAGGTTTGTCGGCGTCCAGGCGAATCCCGGAACCGGCGGCTTGTTTTCGATGATCGTAAACGTCTGATGATACGGCTCCGACCAAAGGGGCGTGCCGTGCGCCGGTCGATCTTTCACCGTCAGCGTCATCGTGTACATGCCGAATGGGGACAGGCCGCGGGATGAGGCGAGTGAGCGCAGCGTTGCCGCCGTCGGCAGGACGCTTTCATCGTAAAGGATGACTCCATCCTTGGACACTTGCCAGCGGTGTTCCGCGATCGGATCTCCGTCCGGATCATAGGACTGATCGACAACCGTATATTCCTGATCGTTGAAGAGCAAGCTCGTCACGGTAAACCTTGCGACAGGAGCGTTGTTGTGCGAGCTCGCCATGATCACGGCGATTTTCTCATCGGACCATGCGCCGTCTTCGTCTTTGACCCGCAGGGCGATGATGTAGGTGTCGCGTTCGTGAATGCTCGACGGAGGAAGTCCAGTCGTCCAGGATGAATCGTTGCTCCGTTTCCAACGCCATTGCCGGTCGGCGATGCCGCGGTTTGGCGCGCTCTCCCGGTCGATATCATACGACTCATCTGTAAGGACCAGCAAATAATACCCGTCTTGCAGCGGTTCCACCTTGGCTGTGAAATCGGCCACAGGCCTGCGGTGAGCATAAATGTCCAGGCGCGCCGTGTTCGACCATCGTTCGTATTCCATGAATCTCGGATCTTCTTTCGGCCTGTCTCCCGCCTCGTAGGACACTTCATATTTGCCCGTATGATACAGGATCGTGACCGGGGCGGACAAAACCTGATCATGCTCGGGCAGAAGTCCAAGAGGATGCTCATAAACCGACGGATCGTGGCGGAATACCCAACGTTCCTTCACCTTCGGATCGTTCTCGATATCTTCATAGTCCGCCTCAAAAACGAGTTTGCCCGATCGGTACATCCCCTGGTCTTCAACGTATTCCAGGATGACCTTTTCTTCATTCACATCGTATTTCGGCAATCCGGCGTGGCCGATGAGATACGCGGCAAGGCGCGAGATCGCGTCGCCGAGATCCGTGTTGTCGAAGAACGCGCCGTCTCCTATACTCTCGGTGAAATGCTCAATCTGCGCTTTGTTCGCGCCGGTCCCCAGTCCGATGAACGTCACCCGGTCGGAACGAAGCCGTTCTTCGATGTTGGTCAGCGCGGTGATCAAGCCGTCATGCATGTATACGTAATAGGCATCGGTATCCGGGCGCCATACGGCTTTCGCCAGACCGTCCTGGAGGATCGTATTGCCGATTTTACGGCTCGCCACGTTGATAAAGGAATACGGAATGATCGTTGCCCCCGTGATGCCGCCTGCGGGCATCGATCCCTTTTCTCCCGTTCTCCAGTTGTACCAATACAGATTGACGGAATCATCCGGTTTTTCATAGTAGACGCGTCCGTCCGGAGTGGTGGTAATGACCCGCGTGCCTATATCGATGTCAACCCAATAGGAGCCGCGCGATGGCATCATCTGAATATATTCCTCACCGATTTCCCATCCCGAATAATCAGCAAATAACATGCCTCTGTCCCCGTTAAATATCCGTTCAGGAAATCTTCCGCTGCCCATGTAGAGACCTGTGCAAGAGGTTCCGATATCAACTGTAAACCCGCCCTCGTAATAAATATAATAGAGGCATCCGTCTTCTCCCTGCACGACATCCTGGATGAGGGGATGGGAGATATAAACGGGAGAAACCAGCGTGGATCGCGAACCGGTTGTTCCGTAGATGACATCTCCCGTTGCGCCCACGCGGAGAAAACCGATGATAAGCGTTGTGCTGTACATCACACGGACAGTGTTGGTCCGGATGTCGAGTTTCTTGACCTCATTGGTGGAATACGGCCGGTATGTGGAATACCACACGTTCCCTTCGCGGTCAACCACAACCCCGTCGATCACATTCGCCTGATCGGGCAGTTCCGCGTACAGAAATTCCGCCATACGTTCGGTATCGTAGCGGTACACTTTTGAGGTTCCGGGTTCCCGATAAAACAGATCCCCCGAATGATGAATGGACACATTGGTTACGTTTCGCCCGATCAAGGTGCGATGGGTGTTTGTGGTGGGATCGTATACCGCGATATGGCCGGAACTGTTCCGGTAATACAGCCTGTTTTCGGGAATGCGTATCCCGTCAGTCAGCGTCAGGCTCAGCTCGATGCCGTATTGTTCCACTTGCGGAATCAGATTTTTCTCGATCAGCCGTTTGACGGTTTCCAGATCGTCCTGTGCCGTCGTCCCGATGTGGAAGATGACATCCATCGGCTGTTTATTGATGATGTATTGTCCGATCTGCCGCATCGTTTGATCCGGCCGTGAATCATTCCAACGGATCACTTTGCCGTTGCCGCCGTTGGATTCGACGATGGCTTTCATCCGATCCGCATCTTGTCCGTACACGCCCACATAGCGGATCGAGTCGTTCAGCAGCGCCATCAGCGTCTGTTGCAGGCGGTAACCGGGCGCGGCCTCGTGCTCTCCGAGATCCGCCAGATGGACGTAATACCGCTCTGCACCCGTCCGCCATGGAACGCTGGTCAGCCGTTCATGCAACCGCTCCTGCCGGGCCGTAACGTTGACAGCGGGGAAATATTGCGGCAAGATGAGTGTCGGAGTTTGCACGCGACCGGTGGCATCGTGACCCGTTCTCCTGAATCCCGCGTTATCCCCCCAACTGTACACTCCTCCTCCGGTGCCGAGCGCCATAGCAAAGTCGAACCCGATGACCATTTCTTTGATGCCGGAGAGGTTATCGTTTCGGACTGGCGTTTTAAACCGATACTCGGAAGAGTCCGGTTTAATCAACCGGTACGAATTATATCCCCATCCGTAAACGCGTTGATCCGTGCCGATTACCAAAATCAAGCGCTGATCGGGATAATCATACCGAGCCAAGGCTTGAATTTTCGGCAAACCGGGAACCATAGTCGGAGTTTTGGTTTTGGATGTGTCGCCATGTCCTAATAAATCGGGATTGTTCCCCCAGGTCCACACTTGACCATTGGTGTCCAGCGCAATCACGACACCTGCTGTCGCCGCCACATCTTTGACTTTGAAGGGCAGCGTTAACTTTGTCGGAGTCGCAACGAAACCACTTTGATTCGCAGGCGCATCCAGCAATGCGTCTTGTTTGTATCCCCATCCCCAAAGGTCACCGTTTCGATCCAGCGCGATGACAAATCCCGTATAACCGTAATAAGAGTTGAAAGTGCCCGAAAAGACAAGCTTGACGATGTTTGAAACCTGCACCTGCGCCCAATAAAACGGCGGAGACTGATTCCCCATTCCATATTGTCCGGCATTGGATGTGGCCCAAGGCGCGTAAACATAAACATTTCCGTCTTTTGACACTGCGTATTGGACGTTGCCCCCGACGTAAACGATCTGTTCAACCGGAAAAGAGACATTCTGCAACTGTAAAGAATTGACGGTACTACGTCCTCCGAACCGATAAAGCTTTCCCGATTCCATGACGATGAGGCCTTCATATACGTAGCCGTCGTCATTGAAATAATTCAGAACAATCTGCTTGATATATTCCCCTTCGGGAACCACAGGATCATATGACCAGTACGGGTCCTTATCCCCCCAGATGCGAATGTCTCCGTTGAACGTCGAGAACGTACCGCCCCGGAAGTAGCCTGCAAAAATTCCGGTTGTGGGATAAGCAACTCGGAAATCCGGATTCAACGAACCGTCCGCGTATAAGGTGATGCCGTTTCGTTTCTCGATCACATTTCGGTCTGCCAGCCTCAGTTGAGTCGTTAAAATTTCGTACAGATTGCCGGACTTGGCCAGAACATATCGCTCATACGTACTGGAGTTCTTGATCACGAACAGTTTGGTAAACTGTTCCTCGTGCTGAATACGGGTGATCTGCGCTCCTCCAGTGCGGCCAAGGTTGCCTGATCCCCAACTGTACAAATATCCGTCCTTGTCGATCGCGTATCCGGCATACTCATCAAACTCAATATCTATAATGTTCGATAAGCCTTGGATCTTTTTGGCGGTTCCCTCATTGCCGCTGTTTTCCGGATCGAAGACCGTACCCCATCCGCGAGCATACACGTCCCCGTTTTCAGTTACTGCCAGATAAAGGTTAATGCCCCTGCCGGCTATATCGACGATTCCGGTCAGCCCTTCGATTTCCACGGGAGGCCTAGGGGGATACGTAGAAGCGACAGAATACGCCTTTCCGTTCGCAGATAATCCGAACGTGTAGTATCCGGCACTTTCGATTAATTTGACGAGATCGGTTTTCGTTTTTCTGTAATAAGCATAATATTCGTGTTGATATAAGTATCCTTGGTCATCCAGTAAATAGTCGTTGGTCGCACTAACGATCCTGGCATTGTTTCGATCATACACCGTTCTTCCTTCATATCTGCTCGCGGAAACCCGAAACACGTTTCCATAAGGATCTACCAAGGTTTCGGAAGCGATAATGACCGGCCATCGTCTGGGCGAAGGTTCCATGTACGTAATCTTGTAATCGATGCCTTCGGCTTGAAGCATGGGCACAAGCTCCTGGTTCACCAGCTGCTTGGTCTGTTCCCATGAAAGGCCCATCAATTCGGCATCGATCGCGATGTCTACCTTGCGCGGCAATGGCTCAACGGAGAAGTTGAGATTCACTTTCGGCTGCAAGTTATCCAAAATGCCTTTTTGATAATTAATCTGATCGGCATACGAATACGTGGGAAGGATCAATAATGCGATTAGGAAAATGATGATGTATTTTTTCATCGTATCTGTCACACCTCATTTTAGCGAAACGCTCGTTTGTAATCTGCCGGCGTGATAAACTCAGGAATCGCATCCTGGCCGAACCCTTCCACGACTTCCAGGGAGAAATAATAGACGCCGACTTCCGATACTTCGATCATGACTTCTGTCCTGTTTCCGTTGTCGATGATGATCCATGTATCGTTATCGATCCTGCCGTCATTTTGGCTGTCGTAGAGATATTTCCATATCCGCTGCTGAATGAAGTCGCCATCCATAGAGACGGACATATCTCTGAGGACAAACGTCCCCTTGTTGTTATTGTTAGGGTCGCGGTAGATCCGGTCTTGCACGGTAAAATCAGCCACCGGCGGCACGTCTTCCGCGATCGTGATGATGACGGCCGTCTCTCCGCTTGTGCCGTAGGTGTTATACACCGTCACCATAACTTCGTATCTGCCCGGCTCTTTGAACAGCAGTTCCTTCACATGTCCGATGTTCGTATTATGCTTGAACTTGATCGACTCCACGGCTTGTCCGTCCAAAGGGGTGACAGTCCATTCCGTTTTGCTTGTATCGATCGGATAAAACATCGCGCCGATGCTTCGCGAAGCGTCCACAATGACTTTGCGGTTTTCTTTCAGCGTGCCGCCCACATCGATGAACGGAATCGGCATCGGCGTCCAGACGTTGATCGTCGTGTACGTGGAATCGCTCAGGCCATGGTTGTCCGTTACAGTCAGATACACCCGGTACGATCCCGGCTGCATGAAGAAGATCACGCCGCTGTCGTCATTCGTTCCGAGATTGCCAGGAGCCGCGGGCGTGCCCTGGCGATCCCAGCTCCACTCCAGATGCACGATTTCCCCGTCCGGGTCGGTGCTGCAGGAAGAGATGTTGGCCGCATCCCCGGCGATGATCGAAAACGGCGCCTGGATGCAAGCAACCGGCGGATATTTCGGATCGGGCGCCAGAACCGTGACTTGGTGCACGACCGCATCGGATCTTCCGTTGGCGTCGGTCACGGTCAGCATGACGTTATACGTGCCTGCCTTTTTGAACACATAAGTCGGATGCTGTTTGGTGGAAACAAACATATTGTCCACGTACCAGCGCCAGCTGACGATGGGAATGCCGTCGGGATGAGTGGAAAGATCGGTCAATTGCACATCGGTTTCCGCCTTGGGGGTTGTCGGGTTCCAGGTGAACGCCGCGACCGGTCCGCCCGGCTCCGGCGGCTTCCTGTAGGTGAAGTAAACCTGATGTTCGGTGTCGTTTCGTCCAATATTCACCGTCACGCTGGACGGGCTGATCAGGTCGTATCCGGTGATCGTTTTGGCCGTGACGGTGTAAGGCCCTTCGCTCGCGGGCTTGATTTCCTCTGAAGACAGAAGCGCGGTTCCTTCTTCATCCACATAGTGGACGCGGATCGTATCGAGAGGCGGCGGCTCGGGAGCCGGAATGTAGAATTGGACATTTATCGGGAAGTAAAACTGCAAGCCGACAGCGCCGCCGCTGGCGAACGTTCCGTATCCGATCTGGATTTCGGAACCGTCGCGGGTGATCGTTTGCCCGCTGTTGGTGATGACCGTAAACAATTTTCCGCTTTTCAAATGACCTTGCGCGTTCACAATATCTTCCGGACGGATCGGATGATCGACCGCCGCTGAATAGGTGTACCCGAGATGTTGCCCCGATCTTGTAAAGATGGAGAACGTCACCATCCCGTGCGCTTCCGTCTCAGGCTGCCATACAGGTACATTTAGTCCTGGTATTTTCGACGTAGATACGAATGGCACTTTACTTACATAGAAAACGAGTTTTGTGTCGATAGTAATTTTCGAACCGGTAATAGTGTACGTGGGTTCTTCAAAAATACTTTCAGGATTTAATCCCCGATCAGAGCTAAACCTTAGAAAGACATCGTTAATAGATCCCCCACCATTCAAATAGTCAATAACCTTTTGAGGAAGATCTTTTTCTAATCGTACTGGTCTTTTCAGTTGGTCGTGTACGATCTCACCAGTTGAAAGCATATCCAGTTCACTATCATAGATTCGGATATTGTAGATTTGGTTCGCCCAGTAGCCGCCGCTATAGTGCCAAAGCTGAAAACCATGTAATGCTTGTGCTGTGCCAGCATATTCATAATTGCTAGGCGGCGTCTCACCAAACACAACTGCCTTTGGCCACGAGTTAGCATCCTCAGCCATAGCAGAAGGAACTATTCCCTCTGCTATGGCGATTCCCCCGAACAAGAGAACTGCTAGAATCAGCCGCACGACAAGAAATCTAACGTTCTGCATCCCTTGCCTCACCCACTAATAGCGAACATTTTCGACGATTCGTTTGTTGTCCAGGTAGTACATGATAGTGACTCTCCGATTAGCAGGCATTGTAGCATTTTCCAATGTAACACTAAGTACGATTTCTTTCGCTTTATCTACCGCTTTGATCGGCAGAGAAAAATGTTCGCCTGGATTTAGGTTTCGACCTTCCAACAAATGTTCCGTAGCTAAAATGTCAGTTACGATTTTATCCTTTGGATCATATCTCACTCTAAAGCCCATACTGTACTTCGTTCCTTCTGGAATATGCGGCAAGTATCCCTTCAGATGACCATCTTCGACGTATATGGATTCTAGTAATTTCAGTTCAAAATATCTGGCAACATCGTTATATACCGACAGATAGCCATTTCGATTGTCCCATATATCTCCGATCGCAATTCGATGTTCGATCTTCGCCACGTCGAGCGCATTTTCATCAACAGGAAGCGTACCGCCGTTTCTTAGCGTCAGCATACGTTCAATGACCGTCACAGCTTGAGCGCGGGAAGACAGTCCATCTGGTACGGTTTTACCGTCGATACCGCGAATGATGCCGTTCTCTACTGCACTCAGCATTAGTTCTGCATCTAGCACATCGGCATTTCTCTTCGTTTCGTCGAGTGCTTTTACGGCTACCCGTACCATTTCCATGCGAGTCATGTTTGTTGTGAAGTCTCCGTTTGCATACTCGTCTTGAGTAATCAAGCCGCTGTTCAGCGCCGCCCTGGTGTAAGGAACATACCACGCTTCGCCTTCTTGCTGCGCTTCGACCGGAAGATTCAGCGCCGCTGTGATCATCTTGATGAACTCCGAACGGCTGACCGGCCGCTCAGGGGCAAACGTGCCGTCGGGCAAGCCGTTGATATACCCTTTTTGCACTCCGCTCATCACATCCTGATAAGCCCAATGGGTCGCAGGAACATCACGGAACGAAACCTGCTCCTGCGCCGCGGCATTTGTGACCGGCATCAGTGAAAGAAATAGAACCATAACGAAAATGACAGAAACAAGTTTTTTCATCTCGCAACACTCCTTGTCAGATTAAAATTTAATCGATAGATGTTTTGCCGCGCGACTCATGATGATCGCGTTGAATACTCATCCTGGACTTCGCATCTCCCCGATCTCCGACCAGGAGGCTCGGATCACGGAAGCAAAGCTGGAGTGATCTGAGTGGTCGGATCCGGAGCACAAGGCTGGCGAGGAATAGCGGACCGGCGCCCGCCGGGAGCATATGCCGCAGACAAGAGAATCGGGCCTTGTGCTTCGGGAGGGGCGTGATATCATAGAGGCCGCGACAAAACCGTGACTGAAAAAAAAGGAACAGCTCAACTATAATGCTTGTACATCCTGAGCAAAAGGAATTGAAGATGGTTTGCCAAGCAAAAATCCTTGAGCATACTGGATCTTTAAGTCCTTGCAGAATTGCAATTGTTGTTTAGTCTCGATGCCTTCCGCAATGATGAGGGTATTATTTTCAGATGCCCATTCCAGGACGAGCTGAATATAATTTCGGATCAGCCGGCTACTTTTAGATTGAATTATCGATTTGTCGATCTTGATAAAATCCGGCTTGATAACCTCCAACACCGATATATTGTTATAGCCAGCTCCAAAATCGTCTATGGCAACAAACAGATTCCTCCGTTTTGCTTCTTCGCAAAACCTGATCAGGACATCGGTGGATATTCGCTCGCATTCCGTAATTTCTAAAACAATCCCCCCTGTAAAATTTGTATAATCAACGTGATTCAACAACCTATGCAAAGAACATGGATGCACATTGAGAAACAAAAGTTTAGAGTAAGTGCTTGGCAACGTCTGGATACTCAATTGATGGATTTTTGCATCCAGCTCGCAAACAACCTTTTCTTGCACGGCATCCTTTAACATGATCTCGGTTGAAAGTGAACCACGCAGAAAAGCTTCATACCCAAAGACCAAGTTATTTACCATATCCCATATCGGTTGATAAGCAATATAGATATCATCCAAACTTAGCACCAACTTTCTTGTTATCGATACATGGCATACTCGCTGATGGCCGGAACGCGGATCGGATCCTGGCCGCTAAACAAGTCAAGAATGCGTACATAATCGCTTTCGATAACCGCGATCACGGCCGGCCCGCGCAGCCATTTCGCGATATGATACGTTTGATTTTCGTAAAGGTAAGGAAAAACAGTGTTGCTTTGGTCTAAAATTTCAAAATGCCTGATGATCACCGGATTATGCAAAGGCGACCCTGCAATCGGTTCTAAATTTTCATCCAGCCCTAAATTTTCACGCAGGCTCGTTATAAAAGCCTGCATGGCTAAATTCGGATCTATGATTAACCGTCCATCGGCCAAATGTTCTTTGTCAATTTGCTGAGCTGCATCATGCGTAGCAAAATTATTAGCTTTTTTCATCTCGGTTCTGGTTAAATCCCATAATTGGGATTCTTCTTGGAACATCCATGCCATCATAAAAATCAAAAATGCTGCCAGGACTTTTAACAGAAAATCCATAACATCTACCTCAATCTAACCATTCACTCATCACGGTGCTTTTTGCGTAATAAAAAGTTGGCATGTTACTGATAAACCTATAAACAAACATCATGTCACGCGGTACTTGAATCGAGACAGTAATACTCTCGCCCCGTTCATGGATGGAATTGTCGTAATTTATGATAATGTCATCTTCTTTGAATCCTACAGCCGTCAACATATCGACGGCTTCTTGATGGAGTTGGGGAGAAACCATGCCTTCGGGCGCCGCTTTTTCCGCGACATATGCTGTCACAGCCCGAACATGGAGATCCAGGTAATAATCAATAGATGATAGAATGGGCTGAATTAAGATAATCACTACTAACCAGAAAAAGAACACCCTAAGCATGGCTTCGGTAGCGTCCCGTCAAGTGGTGTAAAATTGATTTCTACTCTGTGACCCATATTTATTTCTGCAAGAGCATAGCAGATGTTAAGAGATTTTGCTCCCCCTGAACCACTTTGG
>Ga0006573J49613_1027506_pt1 | contig 13256 bp, 22 predicted proteins | sample HigsolmetaAR203R_FD_49613 | JGI IMG/M metagenome (IMG submission 49613) | reverse complement strand
GTGATCGGTGACTGCGAAATGAATACGCAACTTCAAGTGTCTTATACCTTTTTACAGCATAATCAACGCGGATGTCAGCGCTCGGCGGCGAATCCGGACCGTAAAAGGGCACTCGAATCCCGTTATCCACAGAACCGGCTTTGTGGATTGGCGTTTTGGCGACTTATCCAGATCTGAATATCTTCTTACGCCACCAAGCTTCTCATCTTCTCAGCTTGGTTTTCTTTGATTCGCCCCAGTGCCATAGCCAGCATAACGCAAAGCGCCAGTCCGCACCGCATCTTCATTTTGGCCATGCCGCGAATGGTATGCAGTTCAAAGCCAAATGACACGTCCAAACTACTGTTGACGCGTTCTACCGCTGTTCGCTTGTCGTACTCCTTTTCCCACTTGTAGCTGGCCCGGTCGATCGGCGTAAAGATCCGGCGATCTTCTGCTAGCGGAATGCGTATCCCTTGCGCCACTGGACACTGCGCCGTTCCCTTACATTCGATGCCCATTTGCTTAGCCGGGCAAAGCTTCTTGAGTGTGTTACGGTCTTTCTCAAAACCGCCGTTACACATCTGCCGCTGTGTTCCCGTCTCCGGGCAAAAGCAGTACACGTTGCCTTTGTAATTGTAGACGACGTTTTCTTTCCCTGTAAGCAACCGTGTTTTGTCCCCGTCCCTCCACATGTTGCGAATATCGATGACTGGCTTGATTTGATGCTGATCCCAGAGTGTTGTGATCAGTTTCGTATCATCATAGCCTTTGTCTGCGGCCATCGTTTCTGCCGTTTCCAAAAGCGCGGACTGCTCCTTTTCCATCTGCTCTAGCAAACGATGCGCCTCGTTTATGTCAGGCTCCGACGCTTTCGTTAGGCTAAACACAACGGGAAGCTCATACGTCGCATCCACGATCAGATGCAGCTTGTAGCCGAACCACTTGACGATCTTCTCCCACGGCTTGCCGTCTTCATGGACGCCGGTATACTTTTTCTTTCCGTAATCGGCATCCGTATCTCGCCGTCCATCCGGGGATTCACTTTTATTCTTGCGTTTGGCAAACGAGGAGATAGCTTTACTATCCATCGCCAAATGTTTGCCGAAATCCGGTAATGCTGCGGACAATTGCTTGACGAGATTGTTAAACATGCCGTCGATCAACGACTCGTGTTCCATGAGCGTTTTCAAAAATCGTGTGTACACCCACGACGGCGGCACTTGATTGTCAAAACCGCACAGCTCCCGCAGTTGTCCGTTGCGGGAAAGCTCACGCCGTAACTTCTCCACGGCATCATGTTGAAATACAATGCCCGCCAGTACGGAATTCCACATCGCACGCACCGGATAGTCGTTCCGGCCTTTCCCACGGTTGCGTTCGAGTGCGGTCATCAATTCCTCGTCCGGCATGTAGTCCAGCACCAGACGCAGACGATCCAAGTCTCCAAGCGTTTGAATTTCATTCCACTCAAACAGTTTCAGTTGTGGTATAATAGCCATAGCAGGCGACCCCTCTCATAGTGAAAATTGTTTTCTCGTCAATTACAATTTTACCATGGATGGACTCGCCTGTTTACTATTTATTACCACATCGGGAGGCTGGGGTGGAATTTCGCTCCGCCTCTCTTTTTACGCCCATAGCCCCGCATTTTTCCGCTTGTTTTTGGGGTAAAATTTATTTTCGCTCATCTTTCAACCTTTGTCGCGTCCGGTTTCCCGGACATCGCAATTAGCTTCGTTTTATTCCCTGCATCAATATACGACTTCCCACAGCATCAACCCGTGCGGCATCGCGGTCGGCCCGGCAAGCATCCGGTTTTTGCCTTCCAGAATGCGAGCCATCTCGTCCGGCGGCCGTTTGCCTTCACCAACTTCCAGCAATGTTCCTACGATGATCCGTACCATATGCTGCAAAAAGCCGTTGCCTGTCACAAAAACATGCAGCAATTTCCCTCCGGCGCCGTTTTCCGCAAGTTCGATCCGCGCATCGTATATCGTTCGGACGTGGGAAAGCTTGTTGGATGCAGGGGAGCAAAACGAAGTAAAATCATGCTCGCCGATCAGCGCCTTCAGCGCATGGCGCATCGCTTCCACATCAAGCGGAGTCGGATGATGAAACTGATAAAATCTTTGAAAAACGTCCGGAAATTTGCCGCAATTGATTGTATAGCGGTACGTTTTTCGTTTAGCCGATTTGCGAGCATGGAAACCGGGATCCGCCATGCGCGCCTCCAAAATCCGGATATCGGGAGGCAGACGCGAATTGAGCGCCAAGGCCCACCTCTCCACCGGAATGGCGGAGTTGGTGTGAAAATTGAATACTTGCGCCCTGGCATGCACTCCCGCATCCGTTCGCCCGGATGCGATAATGGTTACCGCCTCGCCCGTAAGGTGCCGGATCGACTCCTCGATTCGGTCTTGAATCGTATTGCCGCCCGGCTGAGTCTGGAACCCGTAATACCCTGTTCCATCATAACTTACGGTCATGACCAAATTTTTCATAATTGCACCCCAGCTTACAAAAAAAAGGGCTTCATCAGAATCAGAGATTCTGTCCACCCTTTCATCCGGTCGCTCAAGCCCGATCTACAAGTTCCAAGTAAACCATTGGCGCAGAATCTCCTCTGCGAGGTCCCAGCTTCAGGATACGCGTATATCCGCCCGGACGCTCCGAGTAGCGGGTTGCCAATTCAGAGAACAGCTTCTGAATCGCATCTTGTTCCGCGCCTTCCAGCTTCTCGCGGCGCACGAATGCAGCCGCTTGACGGCGCGCGTGCAGATCTCCGCGCTTAGCCAGCGTGATCAGCTTCTCGGCGATGGAACGAACTTCTTTTGCCTTCGCCTCTGTTGTCTGGATACGTTCGTATAAGAATAAATCGGTCACAAGATCCCGGAACAAAGCTTTGCGAGCGCTGGAATCACGACCTAATTTTTGGTATGCCATCTTATTCCCTCCCTCTAGGTCATCCTGTAAAAAAAACATGAATGCCTCGCGGATGGAGCCGATTAGTCTTCCTTGCGCAGGCTGAGGCCTAATTCCTCCAGCTTCTCCTGCACTTCTTCCAAAGATTTTCGACCCAAGTTGCGGACCTTCATCATATCTTCTTCGGTTTTAGTAATAAGCTCTTGAACCGTATTAATCCCCGCACGCTTCAAGCAGTTGTAGGAACGAACGGAAAGATCGAGCTCCTCGATCGTCATTTCGAGCACTTTTTCTTTTTTGTCTTCCTCTTTTTCTACCATGATTTCCGCATCTTTTGCCTCATCCGTCAGGCCGACAAACAGCATCAGATGCTCGGTCAAAATTTTGGCGCCCAGGCTGACGGCTTCTTCCGGTCGAATGCTTCCATCGGTCCACACTTCGAGGGTAAGTTTGTCGTAGTTCGTGACTTGACCGACACGCGTATTTTCGACGCTGTAGTTGACGCGGGTAATCGGCGTATAGATGGAATCGACAGGAATGACGCCGATCGGCTGATCGTCTCTCTTATTGCGGTCTGCAGGCACGTATCCTCTGCCGCGGTTGGCATGAATCCGCATATGCAGACGCGCATCTGGAGCGAGAGTCGCGATATGCAAATCCGGGTTCAAAATTTCCACATCGCTGTCCGCCCGGATATCTCCGGCCAAGACCGGACCTTCGCCTTCCGCGTCGATCTCCAGCACCTTTTCTTCATCGGAATGGATTTTAAGAGACAATCCTTTCAAATTCAGGATAATCTCAGTTACATCCTCCACAACGCCCGGAACGGTCGAAAACTCATGCAATACGCCATCGATTTGCACGGAATTGACCGCAGCCCCCGGCAATGACGAAAGGAGGATGCGGCGCAAGGAGTTGCCGAGCGTCGTACCGTACCCGCGCTCCAACGGTTCGATCACGAACTTGCCGTATTTGCCGTCATCGGAAATCTCAACGGTTTCGATTTTTGGCTTTTCTATTTCGATCATGAACTTACCCCTCCTTAGAAACGTCGTTTCCTTCCGGATTCCCACGCGAGCTCAAAACGATTAGTATGCCTATCTTCCACATCCATTATTCACATGTTTCAGATATTTATACTAGAGCGGAACCACATTATACACGACGACGTTTCGGCGGACGGCAACCGTTGTGCGGAACGGGAGTTACGTCTTTGATCAGATTGACTTCGAGCCCTGCAGCCTGAAGCGAGCGGATTGCAGCTTCGCGACCTGCGCCAGGACCTTTAACCATAACTTCAACGCTTCTCATTCCATGCTCCATAGCAGCTTTTGCTGCCGCTTCGGCTGCCATTTGCGCAGCGTAAGGCGTGCTTTTGCGCGAACCTTTAAAGCCCAGGTTTCCCGAGCTTGCCCAAGAAATCGCGTTTCCGTGCGGATCGGTGATCGTGACGATCGTGTTATTGAACGTCGAACGGATATGCGCTACTCCGGACTCAATATTTTTACGGTCACGGCGTTTTGTCCGTGCTGCTGCTTTTTTTGGTTTGGCCATGAGAGTTATCCCCCCTTATTATTTCTTCTTGTTCGCTACCGTGCGGCGAGGTCCTTTACGCGTGCGGGCGTTCGTTTTCGTGCGTTGGCCGCGAACCGGCAACCCGCGGCGATGGCGAATGCCGCGATAGCATCCGATTTCGACCAGCCGTTTAATGTTCAGGGCAACTTCCCGGCGAAGATCGCCTTCCACTTTATATCCTTTGTCAATCGTTTCACGGATTTTGTTGACTTCGTCTTCCGTCAGATCGCGAACGCGCGTGTCCGGGTTTACGCCGGTTTGAGCCAGGATTTTCTGGGAAGTCGTCTTACCGATGCCATAAATATAGGTCAGGGCAATTTCTACCCGTTTGTCGCGGGGTAAGTCTACTCCAGCGATACGTGCCATAGGTGAAGAGACACCTCCTTTTAGCCTTGTTTTTGTTTATGCTTCGGATTTTCGCAAATGACCATAACGGCCCCTTTGCGGCGAATGACTTTGCATTTTTCACAGATCGGTTTGACCGACGGTCTTACCTTCATTGTTTTTTACCTCCTGTTTCCACCAGTCGACGGCAGATTGGACTGAACGCCATTTCCTGCGTGGGGGCGCGTAAACATTGACTTTAAACTTACTTGTATCGATACGTGATTCTGCCACGGGTCAAGTCATAGGGCGATAATTCAACAGTCACTTTGTCCCCCGGCAAAATTCGGATAAAGTGCATCCGGATTTTGCCCGATACGTGAGCCAGAACCTTATGTCCGTTTTCCAGCTCAACCTTGAACATAGCATTCGGGAGAGGTTCAATTACCGTTCCCTCTACCTCGATCACATCGTCTTTGGCCACGTTCATTCTCCTTTCTCATTCGCACCGGACTGCTCGGTTTCCAGAAACTTGCTTAATGCGTAACGCAGCTTACCGTTCGTTACTGTTCCCGTTTCCGTCAAGCTGTTTGCCACTTCTTCGCTGACTCGATCCAAAAGCTTCAAATGAAGCAGGTTCTTCTTTTTTGGCCGATTGAATTTGCGTTTTGCGCCATCTGCGATCCATACGAAGCGGTCATCGATGATGCGGACAATAACTGCGTAATTGCCCCGTTCCCGGCCGCGGCTGATTTGCACCAGCTGGCCGATCTGCGGCTGCTTTGACGTTTCATCCACATTCATTCACCTTAGCCGTTGGATTTGGTTAAAATTTCGCATCCGTCGGCCGTGATCACGACCGTATGTTCAAAATGCGCGCAAAGAGATCCGTCAACAGTTACGACCGTCCAATTGTCTTCCAATGTACGGACATATCTTTCGCCAGCATTGACCATAGGTTCTATGGCTAATGCCATCCCCGGCTTCAGTCGCGGGCCGCGATCCGGCATGCCGTAATTGGGGATTTGCGGTTCCTCATGCAAGTCTTGACCAATTCCATGTCCCACATACTCGCGAACTATGGAAAAGCCTTCTGCTTCAACGCATTTCTGGATCGCGTGCGAGATCGTGAATAATCGAACATCCGCTTTCGCCAGCGCCAAACCTTCGTAGAGCGACCGTTCGGTCACTTCCAGCAGCCTGCGCGCTAAATCCGACACCTGCCCGACCGGATACGTCCAAGCCGAATCGGCATGATATCCTTTGTACTGGGCGCCGATGTCGATGCTGATGATGTCCCCTTCCTTCAGCTTGCGGTCACTGGGAAACCCGTGAACGAGTTCCTCGTTAACCGAAGTGCAAATGCTGGCAGGAAAACCGTTGTAGCCTTTAAAGGACGGAAGAGCGCCCTGACTGCGAATATACCGTTCTGCGATTTGATCCAGCTGTTTTGTCGTGATGCCAGGCTGAATCTGCTGAGCCAACAGTCTGTGCGTATCGGCGACAATCCGGCCGGCTTCTCGCATCCATTCGATTTCAGCGGCAGACTTGCAAATGATCATCGCGCTTGCCCTCGCAGGATGGAGGAAATTTCCGCCGTGACAGCGCCGATCTCCTGATCGCCCTCCACATTCCGTACCAGGCCTTTTCTGCCGTAATACTCGAGAAGCGGAGCCGTCTTAGCCGTGTACTCGTCCAGTCGGGTCCCAACTTTTTCCTCGGAGTCGTCTGCGCGCTGATAAAGCTCGCCGGAGCATTTATCACACACGTTTTCGGTCTTCGGCGGGTTAAAAAGCACATGGTACGTCGAGCCGCAAGATTTGCAAACGCGGCGGCCGGTGAGCCGTTCCAGCAGCAATCCGCGATCAACCTTCAGATTGATGACATGATCCAGCTGTTTCCCCATTGAAGCCAGCATGCCGTCGAGAGCTTCCGCCTGCGCGATCGTTCTCGGGTAGCCGTCAAGGAGAAAGCCATTGCTGCAGTCCGGCTGCTCCAACCGTTCTTTTACGATTCCGTTCGTAATTTCGTCTGGGACAAGCAACCCTTGATCGACGTATTTCTTTGCCTCTTTCCCCATCGGGGTCCCTTGCCCGATCGCGGCGCGAAACGCATCGCCGGTCGAAATGTGCGGAATGTTGAATTGTTCCACGATTTTCTCGGCTTGTGTCCCTTTGCCAGCTCCCGGAGGACCCATGAAAAGAATGTTCAAAGCATGCACCCTCCCCGGATGTTTCTGCAGGCGTTAACGTCCCTCTAATCGTTACTTGTTGATAAACCCTTTATAGTGGCGTTTGATCAATTGGGCTTCCACTTGTTTCATCGTTTCGAGCGCCACGCCGACAACGATCAGGAGCGAGGTGCCGCCGATCGTAACGGTTTGCGGCAGACCGGCCAGGCTCGTAAAGAAAACGGGCAAGATGGAAATAAACGCGAGGAAGATGGAACCGAAAAGCGTAATCCGGTTCATGACCCTGGTCAAATAGATCTGGGTCGTCTTCCCCGGGCGAATGCCGGGTATATAACCGCCGTTTTTCTTCATCTGGTCAGCCAGCTGCACCGGGTTGATCTGCACAAACGTGTAGAAATAGGTGAAGCCGATGATCATCAGCACATACAGCACCATACCTAATGGGGCGTCAAATGCAAAATGGTTCGTGATCCAGTCTGCGACTACATTTCCGCGCCAGAACTGTGCAATGGTTGGCGGAAAGATCAGCAAGGACGACGCAAAGATAACAGGAATGACCCCCGCTGCGTTCACCTTAATCGGAATGTGCGTCGATTGGCCTCCGTACATTTTGCGGCCGACGATCCGTTTGGTGTACTGCACCGGAATTTTGCGAATGCCTTGCTGAACGAAGATGACACCAACGATTATCGCGACAACGACCAGCGCGATGATGATCACTTTGACGATATTCATAAACAAGGCGTCCTGGCCTGTTTCGGCAAACATCCCCAAATAAATTTGGCCAATCCCCGTCGGAATCGAAGCGACAATCCCCGCAAAGATGAGGATGGAAATCCCGTTGCCGATTCCGTGTTCCGTAATCTGTTCACCCAGCCACATCAAAAACGCCGTGCCCGCCGTCAAAACGATCGCAATCATCAAGTAAGTCGGAAAACTCGGGTTCACAACAAGCTGCAGCTGGTAAAGCCGGTTAAATCCGAATGCCAAGCTGAATGCTTGAATCAACCCGAGAACGATGGTGCCATAGCGGGTCACCTGCTGCAATTTCTTTCTTCCCGCTTCGCCTTCTTTCGCCCATTGGGCGAATCTCGGGACCACGTCCATCGACAGCAGCTGCACTATGATTGACGCCGTAATATACGGCATAACCCCTAGCGCGAAAATCGAAAATTGAAACAAGGCGCCGCCGGAGAAAGTGTTCAGAAGCCCGAACACGCCTCCGCTTTGCGATTGATCGATGCTTTTTAAAATCTCCTTATCAATGTTCGGCACCGGTATAAAGGAGCCGATCCGGTACACGATCAGGACAAGAAGCGTAAATATGATTCTTTTCCTGAGGTCCTGTACCTTCATGATATTGGACAACGTCTTGAACATCAGATCACCTCGGTTTTACCGCCGGCTGCCTGGATCTTTTCGACGGCAGATTGAGAGAACTTGCTCGCTTTTACTGTCAGTTGGACAGTAAGTTCGCCGTTACCCAAAATCTTAATGCCGTCTTTCGGGTTTTTCACGATCCCGGATTCCAAAAGCAGTTCAGGTGTCACTTCGGTACCTGCAGCGAATGCGTTCAAATCGTCCACGTTCACAATCGCGTATTCCGTACGGAAACGATTGTTGAAACCGCGCTTAGGCAAACGCCGGTACAGCGGATTTTGACCGCCTTCAAAGCCAGGGCGCACTCCGCCGCCGGAACGCGCATTTTGACCTTTATGACCTTTGCCCGACGTTTTCCCGTTTCCGCTTCCGATCCCGCGACCTACCCGGAAAGGAGCTTTTTTGGAGCCCGGTGCAGGCGAAAGTTCGTGTAACTTCATCGGTTGCACCTCCTCAACAAAATTGTTCTATAAACGAGCAACATCCCGCCATGGCGGAATTTTATACTTCTTTAACTTCAACCAAGTGCTTCACTTGATTGATCATCCCGCGAATCGCCGGGACATCGTTATGCACGACCGTTTGATGGAGCTTGCGCAAACCGAGCGTTCTCACGGTTACGCGCTGGGTTTCCGGACGGCCGATCAAGCTGCGCTTGAGGGTAATCTGCAATTGCTTGGCCATAACGTTTCCCTCCTTAGCCTAAGAGCTCTTCAACGGTTTTACCGCGAAGCTTCGCAACTTCTTCAGCCCGCTTCAAGCGTTTCAAGCCCTCCAAAGTAGCGTTAACCATGTTGATCGAGTTAGACGATCCGAGCGATTTCGTCAAAATATCGCCGATGCCAGCCAGTTCAAGAACAGCGCGAACCGGGCCGCCGGCGATAACGCCTGTACCTTTCAATGCCGGCTTCAGAAGCACGCGTCCGGCACCAAAATGTCCAATAACCTCATGCGGAATCGTCGTACCGACGATCGGGACATGGATCATGTTTTTCTTCGCATCTTCGATTCCTTTGCGAATCGCGTCCGGCACCTCGGAAGCTTTACCGATCCCGGCGCCGACCCATCCGTTGCCATCGCCGACAACGACAAGCGCGCTGAAGCTGAACCGGCGTCCGCCTTTGACGACTTTTGCGACGCGGTTAATATTGACAACGCGTTCTGTGATTTCCAGAGTGTTGGGATCTACACGCAAGTCGTTACCCTCCTTATATCATTGTTCGGATTAAAACTCCAGCCCTGCTTCGCGCGCTGCATCTGCCAGCGCTTTGACGCGTCCATGGTACAAGTAACCGCCGCGGTCGAAAACGACCTTTTCGATTCCTTTTGCCTTGGCGCGTTGCGCGACAAGCGCACCGACTTTTTGAGCTGCATCCACGTTTCCGCCGTTTTGGATTTGATCCCGCAGTTCTTTGTCCAGCGTAGATGCCGAAACGAGCGTTACGCCTTTCGTATCGTCGATGATCTGAGCATACACATGTTTAGACGAACGGAAAACATTCAGGCGCGGACGTTCCGTCGTACCGGCCAATTTTTTGCGTACGCGGAGATGTCTTTTCAGCCTTGCTTTATTTCTATCGCCTTTCGTAATCATCGTCTGTTCACATCCTTTCTGCCAAGAGGCCAATTTTTGCCTCTTAGTTTGGCAACCGTTCAACGGTTATAGCTAAGCGCATCTAAGCGGCCTTATTTTTTCTTGCCTGCTTTTCCTTCTTTGCGAAGAATCCGTTCGCCTTCGTACTTGATACCTTTTCCTTTGTACGGTTCCGGTTCACGGACGGAACGAATCTTCGCTGCAATCGCGCCAACTTTCTCCTTATCGATCCCTTTGACAACGATTTTCGTTGCCGCCGGCACCTCAAAGTCAATGCCGTTCTCGGCAACAAATTCCACAGGGTGGGAATAGCCGACGTTCAATACGAGCTTGTTGCCGGATTTGTTCGCGCGGTAGCCGACGCCAACCAGTTCCAGCGTCTTTTGATATCCTTCCGTTACGCCGTTCACCATATTCGAGATCACCGTACGCGTCGTGCCGTGCAGAGCGCGATGCAGTTTGTTGTCGGAAGGACGTTGAACCGTGACGACGTTGCCGTCCACCACAACGTTCATTTCCGGGTGAACTTCGCGCGTCAGCGTTCCCTTCGGACCTTTTACCGTAACGACTCTATCATTTACCGAAACGCTAACTCCGTTCGGAATTTCAATTGGTTTGCGACCAATACGAGACATTGTTGCACCTCCATTCCTGCCTAATCTGCATTACCATACGTAGCAAATAACTTCTCCGCCCGACTTTGCTTGACGGGCTTCTTTGTCGGTCATAACCCCTTTGGACGTGGACAAAATCGCGATCCCGAGGCCGCCCAGCACTCTCGGCAGCTCCTGGTGTTTTGCGTATACACGCAATCCCGGTTTGCTGATCCGCTTAAGACCGGTGATCACACGTTCCTGGTTCGGGCCGTATTTCAGGAAAATACGGATGATCCCTTGCTTGTTATCTTCGATATATTCCGCATCGCGAATGAAGCCCTCTTTTTTCAAAATCTCGGCGATATCCCGTTTGATTTTGGATGCGGGCACTTCCACCGTTTCGTGGCGAACAATATTGGCATTGCGTATGCGTGTCAGCATATCTGCAATTGGGTCTGACATAACCATTAGTTGCGAACCTCCTTCCCGAAGCGGGTTAATTACCAGCTTGCTTTTTTCACGCCAGGAATTTGACCTTTATAAGCCAATTCACGGAAACAGATACGGCATATTTTAAACTTCCGCAATACGGAATGCGGCCGACCGCAACGTTCGCAGCGAGTGTAGGCCCGAACTTTGAATTTCGGCTTGCGCTGCTGCTTCACGATCATTGAGGTTTTTGCCACTTTAACACCTCCCTAGCGTTTCAGAATTCCGATCTTATTTGACGAACGGCATGCCGAGCTGCTCAAGCAGTTCACGGGACTCTTCGTCCGTTTTTGCCGTCGTGACAATGACGATGTCCATACCGCGCACTTTTTCCACTTTGTCGTACTCGATCTCGGGGAAAATCAGCTGTTCCTTGATGCCGAGCGTGTAGTTGCCTCTTCCGTCAAATGCCTTGTTCGAAACGCCCCGGAAGTCGCGAACCCGCGGCAGCGCCACGTTAAACAGCTTGTCAAGGAAATGGTACATCCGTTCTCCGCGAAGAGTAACTTTGCATCCGATCGGCATGTTTTCACGCAGCTTGAAGCCGGCAATCGACTTTTTCGCGCGCGTTACGATTGGCTTTTGACCAGCGATCAGCTGCAGGTCGTTCACAGCGGAATCGATCACTTTCGAGTTGCCCACGGCATCGCCAACACCCATGTTGATGACGACCTTCTCAATTCTCGGCACTTGCATTACGCTTGTATAGTTAAACTTCTGCATCAAAGCAGGAGTCACTTCGTTCAAGAAACGGTCTTTCAATCTTGCTGCCATGAAGGATTAAACCTCCTTTCCAATCATCTAAATTAGTCGATCACTTCGCCCGATTTTTTGGCGACGCGAACTTTCTTCCCGTTATCCAGCACCTTGTAGCCAATGCGAGTCGGCTGTCCGCTTTTCGGATCGATCAGCATCACGTTGGAAGCATGAATCGCTGCTTCTTTCTCGATAATGCCGCCTTGCGGATATTGCTGGCTCGGTTTTTGGTGCTTTTTCACCATGTTCACGCCTTCGACCAGTACGCGGTTTTGGCGGGGATATGCGGCAATGACGCGGCCTTTTTTGCCTTTGTCCTTACCGGTAATGACGATAACCATATCGTCCTTTTTCACGTGCAGTTTGTTGTTGTAGGATTGAAGAGCTTTTCCTTTCGGCATTCCTGTTACACCTCCCAATGCAATCCGCCATGCTGAGCAGTATCAGCGGGGATGTTAGATAACTTCCGGAGCCAGGGAAACAATTTTCATGTAATCCTTGTCGCGAAGCTCGCGAGCCACCGGGCCGAAAATCCGCGTACCGCGCGGGCTTTTGTCGTCCCTTACAATAACGGCTGCGTTCTCGTCAAAACGAATGTAGGAACCGTCCTTGCGGCGGGTTGCCCGTTTAGTGCGAACGATAACCGCTTTTACAACGTCGCCTTTCTTGACAACGCCACCTGGTGTTGCTTCTTTCACGGAGCAGATGATCAGATCTCCGATATGACCAACGCGAGTGCGGCCTGTACCGCCCAGCACGCGAATGCACATCAGTTGTTTGGCGCCGGTATTGTCAGCGGATACCAAGCGTGTAAATGGCTGAATCATGTTGTTGCCCTCCTTTCAGATCTCGGATCGAGTTGAAACGTTAAACGATAACCGCTTTTTCGACAATCTCGACCAGTCTCCACCGCTTATCCTTGGACAGCGGACGAGTTTCCATGATTCTGACCGTATCGCCGATTTTCGCTTCGTTGTTTTCGTCATGCGCCTTGAATTTCTTCGTGTATTTAATCCGCTTGTGGTACAAGCTGTGTTTTTTATAGGTTTCGACAGCAACGACAATCGTTTTGTCCATCTTGTCGCTGACGACTTTGCCGATTTGTTCTTTGCGCTCCTTGCGTGCCTGCATCGATTGCCCTCCTCTCTGATTTCTTAACTGATTCCAAGTTCTCTTTCCCGAATCACAGTCTTCGCGCGGGCAATCTCCTTGCGGAGCTCACGAAGCCGAACGGGATTGTCCAGTTGGCCCGTTGCCAATTGGAAACGGAGGTTGAACAGTTCTTCCTTGAAGCTGTTTATTTTTTGCTCAATTTCAGCAGTGGTCAAGTTGCGAAATTCACTTGCTTTCATTTGCTTCACCACCCACATCTTCTCGTTTCACGAACTTCGTCTTGATCGGGAGCTTGTGGGCAGCAAGCCGGAGCGCTTCACGCGCGATTTCTTCG
>Ga0006573J49613_1007504_pt1 | contig 13380 bp, 8 predicted proteins | sample HigsolmetaAR203R_FD_49613 | JGI IMG/M metagenome (IMG submission 49613) | reverse complement strand
AGAAGAGGGCCGTTCCCAACGGATGGAAACAACAATGAACTGCCCCCCTTGTGGAGGAGCAGTTCAACTTTTCACCGATTATATTCATACCGGCAGATCCTGCTTTCCGGCATACGCTTAAGTCTTCGGCATATCCTCAACCCGTCTCAATCTGAACAAGCGGCTCTGGAAATCGCCTTGTCCCGTCTGCAGACTCAGCCCTGCATACATCAGATGATCCCCGCCATAAACTCCCGTTGCATCTCCGAAGCCGTCCAACGGCTCGACCTCATAATCGGCCTCCGGATCAAGTCCCTTCAGACGGAGACGACGCAGAGCGCTGTTCGCCTCAGCCAACACGTTAAAGTAGAACACAACGGCTTCCCGTCCATCCTCGCCGATGAACATCCACGCCGTCTCATTGCCTTCATACGGGCTGAGCAAACGGTAGAAATCGCCGAATTGCACGAGCGGACGAATCTTCTTGTACAGCCGGACATGCTCACTCACGGCCTGTTGTTCTTCCTCGCTCATCGCGGTGGCATCCAGCTCGTAACCGAAATTGCCGGACATCGCCACATGAGCCCGCATATCCAACGATGTGACGCGTCCCACCTGATGATTGGGTACGGCGGACACATGAGCCCCCATGCTGCTGATCGGATAGACGAGACTCGTTCCGTACTGAATCTTCAACCGGCTGACCGCATCTGTATTGTCACTCGTCCAAGTCTGCGGCATGTAATACAACATGCCGGGATCGAAACGGCCGCCGCCGCTGGAGCAGCTCTCGAACAATATGTGCGGAAACTCGCTGGTCAACCGCTCAAGCACCCGGTACAGCCCCAGCACATAGCGATGCGCGGTCTCACGCTGATGTTCGGGCGGCAATGCTGCCGATCCGATCTCTGTCAGGTTGCGGTTCATGTCCCACTTCACGTAAGAGATTGGTGCAGAGCGAAGCACGTTGCCGATCATACGGACGACCGCATCGCAAACATCATCCCTGGACAGATCCAATACCAACTGGTTCCGCCACTCCGTGCGCCTGCGCCCCGGCACATGCAAGCACCAGTCGGGATGCTCCCGATACAGATCGCTGTCAGGGGAGATCATCTCCGGCTCGATCCACAACCCGAACTTAAGCCCCCTCTTGTTCACCTGTTCCGCCAGACGGCGCAACCCGCCTGGCAGCTTCGCTTCGTTCACCTGCCAGTCACCCAGTGAAGATGTGTCATCGTTACGCTTGCCGAACCAGCCGTCATCCAGCACGAACAGCTCGATGCCGAGCGAGCGGGCGGCTTCCACGATCTGAAGGAGCTTCGCCTCATCGAAGTTGAAGTAAGTCGCCTCCCAGTTGTTGATCAGCACCGGACGCGGTTGATCACGGTATACCCCGCGGCACAGCCTCGTCCGATACAGGCGATGGAACGTGCGGGACATCGCTGAGAGGCCCTCGCCCGAGTATACCATGATGGCCTCCGGTGTCTGGAACGAGGCGCCGGGTTTCAATAACCAAGCAAAATCAAACGGATCGATGCCGATCGCCACGCGCGTCGTGCCGAACTGCTCAACCTCAGCCTGAGCCGTGAAGCTTCCGCTGTAAACAAGGCTAAACGCATACACATCGCCGTGATCCTCATCCGCATCAGGGGACAGCAGGGCCAGGAACGGATTGTGCTGATGGCTGCTGACGCCTCGCCTGCTCTCGATCCCTTGCATACCGGGAACGAGCCGCCGGCGCTCCATGTACCGTTCCCTCAGCCAAGCTCCGCTCAGTTGGAGCAAGTCATATTGATTGTCTGGGAAGTCTACGCTGGCGCTGAGCGCCCTGAGCAAACGGATGTCCTGGTCGCTCTCGTTTACGAATCGCACCGAACGAGCGATCGCGTCATGATGCTCGAACACGGTATACGATAAGATCGCTTTCAGACCCGCATACCGGTTGGCGAGCACAAGCTCCAGCGTCTCTGCTTCTTCATCTGCTTCCACATAAGTGGCGGGCAATCCCTCCAGTGCTGGCTTGCCACGATAGATGCGATGTGATTCATAGAGAAGTTCTACAGCCGTTGTGCCATCCGCAAGCTGAACCTGATACGCCGGTTGGCGGAAGTCCCCGGTTCCATAACCGGGATACTCCAATTGCAACGTTTCGAAGGAGATGCTGCGATCCTCCGGGAATGGAGTTGGGATATGGAAACCTGCCTTGCGCAGCAACCTATCCAGAGCAACAGGGCGAAGTTTCCTGCCCCAGTACAGATGCACGGGAACGACGTCCTTCACCAGTTGAAAGACATAGCTGGTTCCCGGCGTTTGCAGATGGAAGATTCGTTGGCTCTCATCATACAGGATGCTCATACGGATAACCTTCCGTGGGTATGACATTTGCAATGTGTCTAGCCATCCGACTTCTCGGCAACCGGAAATCGTCGGCAGCAATAGACCATGGCAACCGGAGAAACCTTCATTCATCAACCTTTTACCGCTCCGGATGCCAGCCCTTGAATGAAGTAGCGCTGCAACAGCAGGTACACCAATGTGATCGGGATGGCGCCTAACAGCGAACCGGCAGCCACCCAACCGATGTAATTGTTGTACTGGCTGAAGAATCCGGACAAAGCGATGGTGATCGTATGAACCTCGGATCGCTGGAGGAAGAACACCGAGAACTGATAATCGTTCCAGATGTTCACGCACGTCACGATCACGACCGTTGCCGTTATCGGCTTAAGCAGCGGCAGCAATATCCGGTAGAATAGCTTGAATCTCCCCGCTCCATCGATCAATGCGGCTTCTTCCAGTTCATATGGGATCGAGCGGATGAATCCGGTATAGAGGAAGATGGTCATCGGCAAGGCAAACGTCACATGCAGCAGGATAATCCCCCATAGCCGATTCATGCCGCCGATATCAACCATGAATCTGTACAGCGGAACCAGAATCGTAAGCGGCGGTACGATCATCGCCGACACGAAGATTCCATAGACCGCCTTATTCAGACGCGTGCGCACTCTGGCCAGCGGATACGAAGCGATGGAGCCGATCACCACAAGCAGGACCCCGGCGCTTACGGTCACGATGATATTGTTGGTGATGGCCCGGTCCAGGTGCGCTTCCTGCCAAGCGTTGATGAAGTTGTCCAGATACAGATAGCCCGGTGCCACCCACTTGGAGGAAAAGTCATCTGCGGCTTTAAACGAAGTGGTGAGCAGGATGTAAAAGGGCAGCACGTGTATGAGACAGATGAAGAGCGCAAGACCTTCCTTCCACCACGGTCTCCTCGTCATAATACGGCTTCCTCCTTCCGCCTGAGGTAATACAGGATCGTGAAGCTGACGACGGATATGATGACGAACATCAGATTGCCGATCGTAGCCGCGTAACCGGCATCCTGTCTGCCGAAATAGAGCAGATACATAAGCGTCGACAGGGAAGCGGATGCATAACCCGGCCCGCTATTCGTAAGGGCGCTGACCACGTCGAACAGTTTCAGACCGCCGATCACATTGAGGACAACACTGACGGTGATCGCCGGGGCAAGCAGCGGCCAGGTGACATGTCTGAATCTGGCTGTTGCGTTGGCACCGTCGATGGTGGCAGCTTCATAGTATTCTTTCGGGATCACTTGAAGTCCAGCCAGCAAGATAACCATTGCAACCCCAAGAAACTGATAGGTGTTGACCATGGTGATGATCCAGACGTTGACGCCGGGCTGGCCGAGCAGATTCACCGGCTCGTCAGAGAACAGCAGGACGATGTCGTTGATGGCGCCGCCATTGTACTGGAAGAAGAAATACCAGATATACCCCATGATCAGCGGGCTGATGATAGCCGGCAGGTAGATGATGGTTCTGGTGAGCGCCTTCAGCCGGATGTTCTGGTTGAGAAACAGCGCATACGCCAGACCGATGATGTTCTGGAACAGCGCGCTGCCCAGCCCGTAGATCAACGTATTGCGGATGACTCTCGATACATCCGGGTCCGTCAGCATCCGGCTGTAGTTTTGCATACCGATCCACTTGTATGTTTGGGAATAACCGTCCCAATTGGTGAAGGAGTACTGGATGCCGCGAAGAAATGGATAAAGGATAAACAGGACAAACAGCACGAGAGCAGGAACATACAACACATTCAACACACTTGGCGAGTTCAATGCTTTCCTCAGATAACTGACCGGAGATGAGCTAGCAGTTTTCCTGAGATTGATTTGCGACATGGCCTTTACCCCCAGTCCTGATTGGATTGGACGCCCCCTGCTTCCGCCGGATGCGTCCGAGTTTCACGCGGTATTCCGAAGGATAGATGCCGACCGTCTCCACGAACAGCCTGGTGAAATAACGGGCACTGTAATAACCGACCCGTTCAGCAACCTTCTGTACAGGCATATTGGTAGCGGAGAGCAACTCTTTCGCCTTCAGGATGCGAAGCCTGATCAGATATCGGACGAACGTCGTTCCCGTTTTCCTATGGAAGAGGTTGCTCAGATAGCTGGGGGTAACCTTCAGTTCGTCAGCGATCTGATTCAAACTGATGTTCTGCATATAATTCTCCTCGAGATACCGGATAACTTGATCGATCAGATCGGACGAGTCCGCCTCGTCCAATGTTTGACTCAGCCAACGTTCCCCGTATTCCTTAAGCTGATCGAGCCATTCCTGCCCATTCATGCTTGAGATCGGCAGCCCGAAGATCAGCTGGATATACTCGGAAATGTTTCGCCACATGCATTCCGTCAAGCTGCCGGCATGTTTGCTGAGCCAGAGGCGCATATGATCCACCGTACTCTGATAATCCAGGTACACCTGGTTGATGTAATGATCAGCGAGCCGATGGAGATACTGGCTGAGCTCCAGATACGCGCCTGATTCAACATGCTGCTGGACATCCTTAAGCCGCCAGATCCGGTTCATGCCACCTACAATCTGAAAATGCTTCAATTCCCGGGCTAGCTGAATCTGTCGCTGGAAAGAGGCAAAATCCCCGCATTCCTCGGTAAGGACCCCTGTAATGGCCAATTTGCCGCTTCTGAAACGCTCTGCCGCCGCTTCCGTCTGGCGAAGAAACGACTGGACGGATCGCCTCGCTTCCTCACGCTCGGACTCCCATACCCCGATCACGATGCTCTCGGAACCCGTGAGTGAAAACAACGCCAATTGAGCGCCATGCCTCAGAGAGTCCGGTATTGCCTTGCGTATCGTGGCATTGAACTCACATCTCAAACTCTCCAGATCCTGGGCACTTACATGGCCATCAAAATAAAAAATGATCGCTTGAAACTTCCCACTGCGCAGCAGACTGTCCGCGGATTCATCCGCCAAAGTCGTTACTCCTTGGCACAAAGAATAGAAGCGGTTTTCGAACTGATAATTGCGCAGGCTCCTATACTCCTTGTTCAACTCGGCAACCTTATCGATGGCTTTCTCCAGATCCTCAGGTACAACAGGCTTCAGGAGGTATTCGCTCACGCCCATCTTCACAGCTTGCTGGGCATAATGAAAATCAGAGAAGCCGGACAGGATGATCCACCTGGTATGCGGCGAGATCTTCTGGCCCTCGCGGATGGCCTCGATGCCATCAAGCTTTGGCATGCGGATATCTACAATGGCCAATTCCGGCTGATGACGCCTGAGGAGCTCCAGCATTTCTTCACCATTGACAGCTTCACCGACAATTTCCCACGGACGATCCATTTCTTGAATCATGCTCTTCAGACTGATCCGTACCAATTGCTCATCATCTGCTATCAAGATTTTCATCTGTAGTTCATCTCCTTGGCGGGTATCCAGATTTCGACCACCGTACCCTTGCCTGTCACAGTGTTCACATCCAATCTGGAGGACCTGTCGAACAGGTAGAGGCGTTCGCGCACATTGGCGATCCCGACACCTTCTTGTTTCAACCCTCGGTCGAAGCCCGTCCCATTATCCTCGATCCGGATGTATACTAACCGGTTATCATTGTCGACTGCATCCGTTCGCTGTTCTGCACGAACCGTTAGCTTCCCCGTGGTGCCGAGCGGTTCAATCCCATGAATGATAGCGTTTTCCACAATCGGTTGAAGAACCAGCTTCGGTAGTTGACAAGACGCCGCCTCCGGCTGCAGATCGAAGTCGTATTCCAATCTGTCTCCAAAGCGAAGCTTCTGAAGCTCGCAATATTGCTTCAAAAATACCATCTCATCTGCCAAAGTTGTCATGTCCTCATGCTCCAACGTATATCGAAGCATGCCGCTTAGCGACAGAATCGCTTTCTCAAGCAGCCGCTGTTGGCCAGATCGGTTGAGTCCGATCAAACCGTTCAAGGTGTTGTAAAGGAAATGCGGTTGAATCTGTGATTGCAAGGCACGAAATTCTGCGTTGCGCTTGCCCAATTCCGCACGATATTCGCGATCGATCAGATCCTTCAGTTGAGCGACCATCATATTCAGCGCCGCACCTAGCTGAGCGATCTCGTCCTTCCCCTTGATCTCGATCCGCTGATCCAGATCGCCGTGCTTCACCTTCTTCATCACGCGCACCATATCCATGAAAGGGTTGACAATCCAGCGTGTGAGCGAAGTATTGAGCAGCATCGTCAGCACGATTCCTCCTGCCGCGAACAGGGCTCCGACTCGATAGATCCAAGCCAGCTTCGATTGAAACTCGCGGTTGGAAAACAATACCGCGATGCTCCAACCCGATGAATCCATCTTCTTGATCACAGCCCGGTAAGTATCATCCGGACCTGTCACGGTCACTTCACCGGCTGTCAGCTCTGCAAGCATCGAATCATGAAGTGCGTGATTGGCATACAGCGGCCTGGAGTTCTCATCGAGAATGGCCACGATGGTGGTCACATTAAATTGCACTTTGCTGACGATGTTCTCCAGGATAATATTGTCTGCATCCGCCATAATGACGCCAAGCGGCTTCCCGGTGTCCGGGTCCTTCAGTTGTCTGGCCACGGAGAATACCTTACGCTCCGAACCGAAATAATCCTGCGGATGGCTGCTGATATACACCGCTTTACCATCGGATTCGAGAGCCTTCCGATACCAATCCTGTTCCTCATAAGGGAAACCTGGGACGGGTTCCGTTACGGTCATATTGGCGTTGTTGATCGGATAGACGGAGCCATCGGCCAGTACCAGAATCGTGCCAAGGATTTCTTTGCGGGAATTGCGAAGATAACTGGGGAGAGTAAACCTCAGGGATCTCTCCGCCATATGTTTGGTATATTCGCTGGCCTGATCATAATGGTTGTTGGCCCTGAGCTTCATGGCTACCATGACATCATTGATCAGATATGGGGTAAAGGTCGCCCGCTCCAATTCCTCCAGATACATCTCCACATTTGAGGTCAGCGAGGTCAACGTTCCTTCATATAGCTCTGATGTCTGACGATTAAACAGATTCTGATAATAATAGGGCAAGACCAGAATCAAGACGACCAGGGGCACAGACACCGTGAGCAGATACAGGATGATCAGCTTTTGCCGTAACGTAAGTGCGATAGCTCTTTCCCTCCCCATGTTCGATTCGTGCGCATTCGTGAAAATTCGCGGTTTTCATCATTTTGTCTCTGTATTCCCGCATTACCATCATTATACACGAATCCCACCAGGAAGCTTGACAACAAATGGGAAGAGGGAAGGGGCCTAAAGCCCCTTCCTGCAGTCACGTGATTTACCTGCCGCTCAGACGTTCAACTTCTTGTTTCATCTTCTCCGAGAACTGCTGCGGTGTGATCTGCTTCGCCAGCAGTGACGTGCCGGATTTGCTCATGACATCCCACATGCCGTTCGGCAGATAGACACGGTCGAAGTACGGGAATACACGGATGTTCTCGTATTTCTTGTAGAACTCGATAAACTCGTGCGACCCTTCGACCCCCTTCAGTCCAACCGGCTGCTTGGTCACATTGGTGAACTTCGTCAGGTTCTCTGGTTTGGCGAAGTAGGCGATCAGCTTCTTCGCTTCTTCCAGGTTCGGGCTGTCCTTCCACGCCCCCATCGTATACCGTTCGCCGCCCGAGAAGTTTGGTTCGTCGTCCGGATACCAGGCCGGAACCGGCATATAGCCGATTTTGACATCGGGATTTACCTTATGCACTTCATCAGCGATGACCGGACCGAACAGGGCGAAGGCCACCTTGCCCTGCGCCATCAAGCTTGGCATATCGCTGTATTTGGCTGTCAGCACGTCCTTATTCATATAACCCTTTTCATACATTTCGAGGAATTTCTCGGCAAGAGGCGTCCATTTGTTCCAGTCCATCGTGTTGTTCAACAGATTGTCCGCTTCGTTGTTCTCCGGGCTGATGAGCAAGGATGTCGCGAAATAGTCGAAGAACTGACCGATCATCCAGTCATCAATACCGGAGAAATAAAACGGCGTGACCTCGCCATTGCTCTCGGTCTTGATCTTCTCGGCTGCTGCCATCAACTCATCAATCGTCCTCGGCGGCTCGATGTTAAAACGCTCGAGCACATCCGCATTGTACGTGATGCCGTCCTTCGCCTCTGCCAGAACGAGCGCATGCACCTTGCCATTCTCGTCCGTTACGACGTTTCTGACGGTGTCCGTCATCTGCGGCACCCACTCTTCGTCCCGCAGATCGGCGAGATAGTTTCCGTAGCGGATGACCGCCCAGCCATGGGTATCCCAAATGTCCGGCAATTCATTCGCTGCCATCATTACTTTCAGGATGTTCTCATATTCCGAGCCAGGGAACTGCAGATCAACCTCAACATCCGGGTTCTCCTGCATGAATGCCTCGGATATTTCTTTGTACAGATCCTGTACCGACCTGTCAGCTGCAGTGCTGTACACAGTGAGCTTCTTTTTCTTGCCGTCTGGTGCGTTGTCCGCGGGAGCCGATGATCCTGTGCTCGGACTTGGAGCATTGGTGTTGGATGCCGAATCCCCTCCGCTTCCAGAACCTTCCCGTTGTGAACAGCCTGCCAGCACCATCGTGACAGCAAGCAAAAGCATCAAGAGGATTAAGCCAATTTTCTTCATGTTCTCATCCCCCATTTCATGACTCAGCAATATGCTGGTGTTGTGATCAGTTTATCAAGAAATGATAGCGCTTGCATATGTCACGATTTTTAAGTGGATGCGCTCTTTTTTTACAAAATGCTTCCAGCGGATGAGTGAACACCAGCTAGGTATCCAGATAGCCAACGGGCAATCGTCCAACATTCAACCATCCTGTATCCTGTATAATGGGATGTGGGAAGTCATACCCATTACAGATGGGACATGAGGGGGGGATGACGATGAGATGGAACTCGCTGATGAAAGCGATCGTGCTGCTTACTCTCATCCTGATGCTCTGCACGGCATTGATGCCCGTGAACGTGGCAGCCGTGTACCACGTTCAGACGGCAGTGCTGGAACGAACCAAAGAAGACATTCGCCGAACCTGGTTGTCCTATCTTCCAGCAGCAGTGGAAGAGAAAGATCTGTTTGTCATCGAACCCGATGTTCATGAACCGTTTGCATTCGGCGAAGTCAGAAAGGAAGTGTTGGAAGACGGGCTCAGAGCCGTCAATTTCGCCCGTTATCTGGCCGGCCTGCCGGACGATATTACGCTGGACTACGGACTTGCCGCACAGCAGCAGGCAGGGGCGATCCTCCTCGCTCATCTGGGGGGCGGACTCGACCACCGTCCGGCTCAACCGAAGTCCATGCCTGACGACTTCTTCAAACTAGCCTTAAGAGCGACTGCTTCAAGCAATCTGGCCGCAGGCAGAACCAGCTTCTTCTATCAGATCATGCTGGGATATATGCCCGACCGTTCGCCCCAGAACATCATGACGGTCGGACACAGGCGCTGGATCTTGAATCCTCGGATGAAGAAAACGATGTTCGGCATCGCCTATAACCCGGACAGCGAGTATCTGTATTATGCAACGATGTATGCCATCAACAAAGACCGTCCTCAATCCGAAGTCCAATTTCAATATATCGCCTGGCCATCGGCGGGATATTTCCCTTTGGAGGTCTTCCACCCCTCCGATCCATGGTCGGTGTCACTGGACAGCTCGGTTTATGATAACAGCCGAATCCATGAGCTACGGGTCACTGTCACAAGAGAACGGGATAACCGAATCTGGGAGCTGGATCTATCGGACAACGATGCGTCAGGCGGCGACTTCCTGCACGTTGACACTTCCAGTTATGGCTTGAATTATGCGATTATCTTTCGTCCCGGCGGCATCGACGCCTTCGAGCCCGATGACCGTTACCAGATTCGGATCGATCACCTGTATCTGAAGAATGCCACGAACCCAACCTCGCTGAGCTATACAACGGAATTCTTCCCGCTCACCGCCAGGTTCAACATGCCTGTTGCCAGACCGATCTATATGGTTCCGGGTGATTCCTATCTTATACCGCTGGTTGGGGAGCCCTCCATCATCGTATCCACTGATCCGGATGTTGCCACCGTTGATGATAACGGACGAGTGACCGCGCATCATCCAGGGAAAGCCACGATCAAAGTGGATCACTACTTCGGTCAGGTGACCAATGTACTGCGCATCTATGTAACGGAACCAAGTGGCCGATTCAGCGCATGGGCGGAAGCGGAAGTGAAAGAAGCAGCGGCATCCGGCATGCTTCACACCAATCCTCTAATCATGGATCTGCAGATGCCGGTTACCCGACGGGAATTCGTCGCGTGGGCCGTGGAGATGCTGACCGCCATTGATCCGAAGGTATCTGAAGAACTGCAGGAAGTGCGCACATCCCCGTTCATAGACGTGCAAGATTCGGAGCAATCGATCCTGTGGGGCTATGAGAACGGATTAATCACCGGAACGGGGAACGATACGTTTGCGCCTAATAACTCAATCACCAGAGAACAAGCAGCAACCCTGCTGATGCGAATCTATCGTTACCTGGGCGGAGAAGAGAGCGGAACCGTGTTAACCATCGAGCCGTTCGCCGATGACAGCCAGATTGCCTCCTGGGCAAAGGAAGCGGTGCTGGAGGCGAAGGCACATTCGATCATGAACGGCGCAGACGGCAACCGCTTCGATCCGCAAGGCACGTATTCGAGAGAGCAGACGATCATTACTCTGTACCGGTTATATAAACCATTCATGCTATCTTCATGACACAACGCCGCAAACCATGCTGGAGACCAATTCCATGGCGAAAGTTCGACCATTCCCAGGAAATATTTACTTCCACAATATTAAAATCATATAGTCCATCTTCCCAAAATCTACTATAATGGTGTCTTGCAAGCCCTTACAGAGAAAAACAAATCGAGGTGGAAGATGGATGAAATGGAATACGCTGAAAACGGCCATCATGCTGATCATCTGTCACATGGTGCTCAGCGCCGGACTGACGCCGGTTCAAGCGGCCGTACACGATGTGCAAACGGCGGTGCAGGAACGAACCAAAGAGGACATTCGAAAGGCTTGGAGAGCATATATTCCGACCGCTCTGAAAGAGACGAATCTGTTCGTCAGACAACCGGATGTAAATGCGCCGTTTCGTTTCGGCCAAGTCAAGAAAGAGGTGCTGGAAGACGGTTTGAAAGCCGTCAATTTCGTGCGCTATCTGGCGGGCTTGCCGGACGATATTCGGTTGGATTACGATCTGACCGAGCAACAACAGGCAGGGGCGATCCTCCTCGCGCATATCGGAGGTGACTTGAACCACGAGCCAACGCGACCGGTGTCTATGCCTTACGATATCTATGAGCTGGGTTATGCAGCCACCTCATCGAGCAATCTCGCTGCCGGGTATGTCAATTTGTATGAAGCCATAATGACCGGATATATGCCGGAACGCGAACCGAGCAATGTTCCAATCGTTGGCCACCGGCGCTGGATTCTGAATCCGTACATGCAGACCACGATGTTTGGACTCGCCTACAATCCGGACAGTTATTATGGTCTTTACTCAACGATGTATGCCTTTAATGCAGATCGCGATCCTTACGACATTCATTTTGAATATGTTGCCTGGCCTTCAGCCGGATATTTCCCGCTTGAGGTCTTCGATCCACTGGACCCCTGGTCGGTGTCGCTGAACACGGCTATATACGATAATACCCGTACCGACAAGATCATCGTCAAGGTGACGAGCGAACGGGAACGCGATACCAGGTTCTGGCGACTGGAACAGACGGACAATGATTTATGGTTCGGCAACTTCATGAATGTAGAAACCTCCTTCTACGGCTTGGACTTCGCCATCATCTTCCGTCCGGGAGACATCGATCAGATCCAGCCGGGTGATCGGTACCATGTTCAGATCGACAATCTGTATATGTGGAACTCCGACCAACCGATATCGCTAAGCTATACAACGGAATTCTTCCAGCTTGCTTCCAGAATCGACCTGTCGACCTCACGACCGCATTACATGGCTATTGGAGATACTTATCAGCTCCCGGTCAGCGGAGATCCGGTATCCTTCACCTCCTCCAATCCATATGTCGCCAGCGTGGATGAGAACGGGCTTGTTACAGCCCATGGCTTCGGATATGTAAGGATAGATGCGGATGACTATTTCTACAGGGACGACAATGCCGTGTACATCCAGGTGGAGAGTCCATTATGGACAGTCAGCGAATGGGCTGAGGCAGAGATCAAAGAGGCGGCCATTGCAGGCATGATGACCAAGAGTCCGTTTTACATGAATCTGACGGGGCCTATTTCACGCCGGGAATTCGTGAACCTCGTAGTGGATATGCTCACCGCCATCCAGCCGGAAATCTGGGAAGAGATGGAGGATGTTCAACCTTCCCCATTCGCCGATGTGCACAATCTGGAACAAGCGATCCTGTGGGCTTATGAGAACGGGTTGATCAATGGTACGGGGAACGGCAGATTCTCGCCGAATGATCTGATCACCAGGGAACAAGCCGCTACTCTGCTGATGAGAATTTACCGATACTTGGGCGGAGAAGAGAGCGGCTCCGTGAAAGCTTCGGAACCATTCGCCGATGAGAGCCAGATTGCCGCTTGGGCGAAGGAAGCGGTGCAGGAAGCCAAGGCATATTCCATCATGAACGGCGTGTCCGGCAACCGTTTCGATCCGCGCGGCACGTATTCGAAGGAGCAGACGATCGTCACCTTGTACCGGTTGTACAAGCAATTCAGATAAGATCATGACATTCACCCCCATCTTCAAAGAGGATGGGGGTTCATCGTTTCTGTCCCAAACCTCTGCCGATAACCGCATCTGCGGCACAGTTCCTCAACAGCCTCCCGCCGCGAGAGACCCTCGACGATGCGGTTCGCCCGCTCGCTGCCGTTGGCGGACAGAATGAACACGCCAGATTGCAGACGCTTGTAATCTCGATGTAAACTTTCTTGAATTTTCGCAGCGGCCTCTACATGGCTCGATCCTTCTTTGCGCGCTTGCGTGATATTGTGGGTATGATCTTGATTAT
>Ga0006573J49613_1004832_pt1 | contig 15318 bp, 8 predicted proteins | sample HigsolmetaAR203R_FD_49613 | JGI IMG/M metagenome (IMG submission 49613) | reverse complement strand
CGGCCTGCTTGAGGATCGAGACGATCTGGGTCTCGGTGAAACGGGACTTCTTCATGGAACCTCCTGGCTGGGGAAAACATGCCAGAAAGTTCTACTTATGGGGTGTCTGCGGATCGGGGAAGCTTACGCATCCTTTGTCAACCTGTCAGGGGCCGTTATGGACCGATTCCGATGCTGCGATCTCACATCGCTGCGCAGTCATTCACTCACTCGCTTTCAAGGAAACCACTTGGCTGCTTGACCCTTGGGAATAGACGGCCAGGTTCGGGCTCTTCGAAACGAGGTACCCCAGCGGCTGATCGAGCACGAATGGATAGAGGACGACCTGAGACGATAGGGCAGAGACGGACACCGCTTTGCCGACGTAACGCAGCGCGGCCTCGACCAACCAAGCTACGGCCTGCTCGTCGCTGACCACGATCGGCTTCATGCGCACGAGGCGCTTGCCCTTCTCGACGCGCTCGATCGCGCCCCAGCTTGCCTGCGACTGAAGCACCATGTTGGTCATCCGGTACGTGCCTTCACGCTCGCCATAGGCTTCGCTCATTCGGCGATGGACTTCCGCCGAAGCACAATCACCCTGCAGCGCCGAGAGGCGCCCCACCAGCTCCGCCACCTTGCCGAAGAACGGATAGGTGGCAATGGCCATGCCCCAGGTCAGGGCGGCGATAGGGACGCTCGGGTCGGCCTTTAAGATCGCGACGCCACGCTCGGCGAAGTCGGCGAGTTCCGGGCGTGGCGCAAGCCACAAACGATTCAGCACGGTCCATGTCTTCTTTCGTGCTGCTACACCCAGTCCAGCAGCATCCAGCAGGGCATTCAGCTCATCGAGCGTGCCGAGTTCGGCGCGTACCTTGAGCGCGACAGCTGCCCATTCGATCGCTATAAAGCGATCAAAGCCAATCTGGGGTGATGACGACGCCATTCGATTCAATTCGCGTAGCTCACTTTCACGAAGGGCACGATTAGTTCCTCTACAGAGACACCGCCATGAACCACGACCTGGTCATCCTTCGGTACGAACGCTCCGCGTCCTCCTGCGAATAGCGGCATGAAGCTCGCCGGAAGTCCAGCGACATCCAGACGGAAGGTCTTCGGATTGGCTGCCGCCGTCTCCGCGATCAAAGCCTCGCTGCGATAAATCCTGACACGCTCCCCGCGCAGCTCAGACGCGACCCCTTCGTTCGGGCGGCCAATGCCCACCGCTTCGACGTTGCCGTGGTCTGCGGTTAGGTAGACGTGGAATCCGTTGTCCAGCAGCATCGAGAACAGACGATCCACGAAGCCCGACTCGCACCAGCTTGCGATCTGGGCTGCAATGCCACGCTTTCCAAGCACTGCCCCATGGATGATCTCGTCGACGGTGTCCACGACAAGGCCAGCCACTTTCAGAGACGGATGGGTCAGGGCTGCTTCAAGCGCGGGGAGGTCATCGGTGCGTTTGATCGACCTGCGGTACAGCACCTCATTTGCGCGAAGACCATGGTCCTGCCAGAACCGTGTCCATTGCGCCGGTTCCTGAGAGGTTGATTCGATGCTGTCGGCGAACTCACGTGGGCGCAAGCCGGAGAACAACGCCTGCCGGGACACTGAAGTCAGGGTTGGCAGCCACGCAAAGCAGGCACTCTCGTCGAACATCAGCCGCTGCGACCGACTGACCACGGTCTCCCGGATCAGTATCCACTGATCTACGGACAGCCCGTCAAATACCACCAGCGCGATCTTCTTCTCGCCGTTGCCCCGGCGCATCGCCAGATACCTCGGCACATGGTGGACCATGATCGGTCCCTTGGCGGCGGGCAATGACGGCAGGTCCGCATAATGCTTGCCTACCCATTCACGCAACCGATCGTCGGCGGAGATAGCCAGGTCTCGCATCGCGTCCTTGATGCTTTCCGCTCGGGTTGCATCCAATCGGTGAAACCGTGAGATGACTTCGCCTAGGCGACGCGAGAAATGGGTCCAGTCGCGGTGCGGTGACTCGATGGTCGGCACTTCCGCCTTCAGGCTCTTGATGCCTTCAAACACCAGGTTCCGCATCGACGCCGGATCCTGCACCACACCCGCCTTGGCCCACTCCGGCAGGGTGGCCGGTACGCCCTGGACCACCAGCGGGTGCAGCGTGCCATCCAGGAACATTGAGTCGACGATCACGCGGACGTCATGGTGATCGAAAGGCAGGTCGAGTTTTGCGACGTAATCCGGCGGCGTGGGTTCACCAGTGCGGGTTCCAGTGACTCCCAGCTTGGTGAGATAGCGAAACCAGGCTTCCTGCACGACACGCAGCGTGAGGCTCTTGTGCGCAAACAAGTCGGCGATGGGTATGCCCTTGAAGGCGTTATGCTCACCGACCACTTGTTCCACGTGCTGCGCGAGCACAGGCGGAAGGGCCGCCTCGCGGTAATGGAGACGAAGGAGCTCACGCCAAAAGTCCTCCGACCGTGTGATGAGGTGCGGGCTGATACGGAAGATGTGCGTCAGCACGAACTCCTTGGTCGCCGCTTCGCCCAGCGACTGATGCGCGTGCCTCGCCTGCGCCTCGAACAGCGCGGGCAGCATCTCACTACCCAGCTGCCTCACCACGGTATAGCTCAGCCTAGGGAACAACTCAGCGAGACTCAAGGAGAGCTTGCGCGCCTGACGCAGGTAGTCCCAAGGCAAGTCGGCGACGTTCATTCCCCGCAGATGGAGGATCAAGGCACGGGAGGGACCTGGCTCGCCGCGATCCCACGCCGCCCGATAGCGCTCCTCGTACTCTGCCCGGAACGCGATGCTGTCCTCGAAGGGCAGTACTTCAAAGCCGTGCTCACGCAATCCCGACAACACCTGCTCATCCAGCAGCACATCGTCCGGGTCGGCAACGATCCAGAGCCGGGCCAGATCGACGGGAAACTCCTTCAGGATGCGGTCAACCCAGGCTGTCATGCTGGCGTACCTCCCGGGTGACCAATGCGAAGCATCAGCACCGCATTGAGATCCGGCGTGCAGGCTGTAGCAATCGCCAGCGCTGCCATGCGTGCCTCGTGCTCAGCTACGAGCCGTTTGCGGCGGTGCTCCCTGACGGCGGGAAGGCCGATCCGACCGATTGCCTGGTAACGCGCCTCGAAGGCGTAGCGCGCCCGTTCACGCTCCTCGGCGAGCCAGGCACGGTGCTCCTCCAGCAGCTCGGTAAAAAACCGCTCCCCCTGTGCCTTGGCCGCAGCCAGCGACGTTTCAAAGCAGGCCAAGGCATGCTCCACCTCGACCTTCGGGGCGAGCGTCACGCTCTCTGTCAGCAGCAAATCCCAGATCCGCTTGGCGGTCGGCACGAAGGTGCGGCCATCGTCGGTAACAAACACGGGCAAGAATCGCCGCCGGTTGAAGTTCTCAGAGAGATTGGACGCGTTAATGCTGATCTCCCACAGCGACCACACGCCGTGCACCGTATCGGGCAAGCCGCTGACTGCCGCAATCGGCAGGGGCTGGCCTGCCACGCAGCGCGGCAGCTCGCTGATGACTGCGCGGGCGCGCGGATCTTCCAGCGTGATCCACTCCATCTCAGGGTTCTGTTCGGCGGTACGCGCATCGAAGCAGACGCGGGGAGACTCGCTCCCGTCCGCCCACTTCACACGCCATGCTTCGCCAACCTTCTCAGCCGCTCCACCTCTCGCAGGCAACCCGGCGGTGATCGCACGCTCCAACCAATACTGCGCCGGATGATCCCGCCACTTGCGTGCATCGTTTGCTTCCAGCGCGTGGTCTTCCGTCAACAGATCGGTGTCTTTGCGGCTGGCCGCCACCTTCTCCCGCACCTGGTTGATGACCGCATCGCATTCCTTGTCGATCGAGGACGGGTCTTGCAGTCCATGCACAAACAGTTCATCGAAGATCGGCTCCACCTCCACCGAGTCCATCACATCCGCCGCTTTGTCGACACCGAACTCCTGGGCGATGACGGCGAGCTTCTCCTCCAGCACCTCGCGCACCCGGTGCTCTACCGTGTCTTCCAGCACGAGGTTGATCGCTCGCACGACATGGGGCTGGCCGATGCGGTCCACGCGGCCGATACGCTGCTCCAGCCGCATCGGGTTCCACGGCATGTCGAAGTTGACGATGACATGGCAGAACTGCAGATTCAGTCCCTCGCCGCCGGCGTCGGTGGAGACCAGCACTCGCACGTCGCGTGAGAAAGCCTGCTGCGCACGAGTGCGCGCGTCCAGGTCCATGCCGCCGTTGAGCAACGCCACCGAAAAGCCCCGGCTCTCCAGGAACTCCGCCAGCATGGCCTGGGTGGGAACGAACTCGGTGAAGACCAGCACCTTGAGCTGCGGGTCGTTCTCCTCCTGCTGGAGCTTGTAGATCAGCTCGAGCAGCGCTTCCGCCTTGGCATCCGTCCCCTGTCGCTCGGTTTCGCGGGCGAGATCCAGCAGCATCTCGACCTCCGACTTCTCCCGCTCCCACCCGCTGGCCTGCACGGCAATGTCGAGCTGGGACTGGCCGTCGAGCTCTGCCCATTCATCCGGGTCCACCGCCTCGACAAAATCGCCGGGAGCGATTTTGGACAGCCGCCAGGCTGGCCCCGAAGGGGGCGGGTCCAGGGATGGGCCCGACAACAGGTTCGCCTGCGCCTGAGGCGCATCCAGCACGGCCAGGCGCTTCTCCAGCGTGGCGCGGATGGCGGCCGTACTGGACGTCACCAGCCGCTGCATCAGAATCATCAGGAAGCCGATGTGGCGCTGTTTGGCAGCCATCGCCTGGTTGTAGCCGTGCCGGACGTAGTCCGTCACGGCCTCATAGAGCCTTCGCTGAGCGGCATGCCGCTCTTGCCAAGCTACCGGGTGAAGTCGTGTGGACCGAGGCTTGAACAGCGGCTGGCCATCGGCGTCGATGGCGGCCCGCTTCTCTGTGCGGATCACGAACGGGCGCACCCGATCGCGGTCGATGCTGCCTTCGTCCGGAAACGCCTCTCGGTCCAACAACTGCATCAACCGCATGAACTGGTCGGTCTTGCCCTGATGCGGCGTCGCGGATAGCAACAGCAAGTAGGGAGCGGCCTCGGCCAAAGCGGCACCGAGCTTGTAGCGGGCAACCTGCTCAGTACTGCCGCCGAGGCGGTGTGCCTCGTCGATGATCACCAAATCCCAGCCTGCCGAGATCAGATCCTCGAAGCGCTCCCGGTTGTAGGTAGCGAGTTGCTCCAGGCTCCAACCACGGCGGCCTTCGATGGGTTTGACCGAGTCGAGCGAGACGATTACCTGGTCGTGCATGCGCCAGAGGTTCTCATCGTTCTGGGTGCCGTTGTAGCTTCGCTGAAACTCCCCAGGGTCGTTTTCACGCCACTGGCGGAACGCGGCCAGTTCCGATGGCTCGACGAAGCGGAAGTGCTCGCCGAAGTGCAGCCGCATTTCGGCTTGCCACTGGCGCACCAGTCCTTTCGGCGCCACCACCAGCACGCGCCGCGCCATCCCACGCAGCTTGAGCTCACGCAGGATCAAGCCTGCCTCGATGGTCTTGCCCAAGCCCACCTCGTCCGCCAGCAGGTAGCGGATGCGATCGCGGCTCATGGCGCGGTTCAACGCGTAGAGCTGGTGCGGCAGCGGCACCACGCTGGACTGGATCGGCGCCAGCAGCAGGTTGTCTTCCAGCGCGTCGAGCAGCTTGGCCGCGGCCGCCGCGTGCAGGATCTGCTCCACGGTCGGGCGCACACTGGTCAGTTCGCCCAGATCCTGGGCGCGGGCACGCACCACGGCGTCCTTGGCCGGCAGCCAGACGCGGTAGGCGACCTCCCCCCACACGTCCTGGCGGTCGATCACCCGGCAGGGCGACGCCTGCCGGGCATGCCAGCACCAGTCGCCGATGGCGAAACCGCCACTCATGCCTCATCCTTCTTGAGCACTGCCCGTCCCTGTTCGGTCAAGCGGTACCGCTGCTTGCTGCTCTGGGGCTTGTCGGGAATCGTCATTTCCAGCAAACCGGCCTCCAGAGCGGGCTGGAGATAGGCATCCCCGAAGTGCTTGCGGTCCTTAAGACCTAAGGCGTCCATCAGTTCCTGCCGTGCCATCTCCCCCGTAGCCTTTCTCAATAGCGCGAGGACTTGCGGGGTAACTTGTGGGGTCACTTGGGGGGTGACATGGGGGGTGACATGGGGGGTGACATGGGGGGGCACTTGCGGGGTGACTTGTTCAGTCGCCCGGGCGAATCGTTGCCGCAGCGCATCCCGTACCTCGAACAGAGTCTCGCTCACTGGCTGAAGCAACTGCTGACGAACCAGGAAATCGGCGATTTGCTTGGCCTGCTGCGTCGTGCTTACACCCAGCCCGCGAATATCGGTCAGGCTGATACGCTCACCAGCTGAGCGTCCGAGCCCGAGGGCCAGCACGTCCGCCTGCTCTCGGGTCAGGTTCACCCCGATGGTCTGGCGGAAACGCTGCATCGCCTCGGTGACCAGCGGCCTGTTGATAAGCACCAGCTCGAACTCTTTACGCGCCTTGTCGTTCTTCAATTTCGGCGGTACGCGCCCCAGGTCGTGCCAGTTGCGGAAGATGGCGCGGATGCCTGTTCCCGCCTGATCCGACAACCCGATTCGCCGGAACGCCTTCACAATGGTCGGGTTGCGTACTTCTTTCTCCGTCGGGTCCAGAAGTTCCGCCTCGGTCGCAAAGGCATCGCCGGGATTCCAGAAGATGGTGCGGTCGGCGAACAGCCGAATGGATGCTTTACGTCCGTGATCGCCGTAGTCCTGATGGATCAGCAGGTTGATCGCAGCCTCCCGGAAGGCCACATAGTCGGGCGGATCGTCATTGCGGCGAAGTGTCGCGGGGTCGAGCGAAAACGGGTGCTCGGCGATCCGCATGTAGCGGGCAACCAGGCCCTGCCATGTCTGGAATATGTTCTCCTCGAAGACGTAGCGGTCATGCCAGCGCTGATCCGCCGACCACTGGTCGAAGGGCGTGTCGATGCGCTGATAGTCCAGCACCGGCCGCGGCAGAATCTGCCGCACATAGCGCCCATCGCCAAACAGCAATACGCCTGCGCGGGTGGGCAGCATGCTGCCGCTCTGTTCGACGATGAAATTCCAGTTGAGCAGAAACTCGATCGGGTCTGCGATCTCCGGGTGCTCCGGATTGCGACGGGCGAACTGCGCTTGATACCACTTGACCGTCTCCAGGTCGAAGCAGCGATCCACCGGGATGTCCGGAAGCGCCATACCGTCATAGCGATCCTGTGCGGCATCGCGCAGGAAACGCTCGAGCTCGCTTGGGGTGCATTGTTCATCGCCCGCGCCTCGGCGGATGTAGCTCTGGCGCGGATCACCTTTGAGATAGACCGGCTTGTCGGCCCGGGATGACTCGGGCACGTGGAAAGCGAAAATATGCTTGCCGTCGATCTCGAACTTCCGCGGCTCAACGGCGATGACGCGGTTCAACTTCTGACCGCCACGCAGCGCAGCCAGAAAATCGTTCTGCACCTTGTCCGGCTCCTCGACCCCGGTGATTTCCAGTTCCCCGTCGCGCTCGCTCACGCCGAACACCAGCCAGCCTCCGGCCGTGTTGGCGAAGGCCGAGACGGTCTTGTAGGCGTCCTCGGGCACGCCGCGCTGCGCGCGTTTGCACTCGAAATCGTTCCACTCGAAGCCGTTCAGGCGCGCGAGCAGCTCATCCTGGTTCATCGTGGCACCTCAATCGCCATCAGGAACCAGCCTCCGTACGCGTCAGCGCCTGGTCATACCAGAGCAGCAGCTTCTCGTCTTCCTGCAGCGCCTCGTCCGGGATCTTCTGGGCGACCTTGATGATGGTTGCGTAGTCCTTCCTGCTCCAGGCGTCCTTGAAGCCGGCGCGCAGCACCTCCAGCCGGAACTCCTTGAGCTTGCGGCCGCTGTGTTGCTGGTACTGCTCGAACTCCTTCAGCAGTGCCTTTTCGCGCTTCTTCTCCAGATCCTGCGCCTTGTTCGGATCCGGCACGTACCAGCGATCCTTGGCCTTGGTGATCAGGCGTGGGTCGCTCTTCTCCAGCCCGCGCAGCTCTTTGAAGTTGGACGAAAGGTAAGCGTGGATCTGGCTCGGGACTTCCCCCGATCCGTCGTACTTCAGGAAGTTGTTCTCCAAGAGCGCCATCAGCTCCGGCTTGGCCTCATGCTTCTTCCAGCCGGCGCCGAGTTGGGTGGTGAACTCAGGGTGAATCTCCTGGTACGTCGAGGGACGTCTTTTCAGGAAGTCAGCCAACCAGTCGATGGCGCTGCGCTCGTCGGAAACGAACAGCTCCATCTGCGGCGCCTGGGCGGTTTGCGCGCGCTTCTTGTCGTACTCGGCCACCTGCTCGGGCAGGAAGACCATACCGTCGCGCTCTGGAAAGCGGCTGCGCAGGCCACTCAAAAACTCGTCCGATGACAGGGGCACCGGCGCATCGTGGCGCACGAACCAGGCCACCATCCGGTCGTAGATACGCCGCGGGTCGCGCTCGACGATGAACTCCAATTCGCCGTGCTTGGTCTTGGCCACCGGGAGATATCGAAGGTGCGTCTGCACAAAATCCCAGGCCGAGGCTTCGGACGCGCCGCGCTCGGCAAAGCGCTGCTCCAGCCCGCCGTTGGGCTTGTAGGCGGAGATCACCAGGTCTTGCTTCACGGCTGTCGTGGACGTCACCTGCCGATAGCTGCCTTGCACCTTGTCCAGGGCGGTGACCTCGGCCACGACGAACCCGGCCTGCTGCAAGGCCACCTGGATGGCATTCCAGACGGAAGCCTTGCTGTTGGAGAACACCACCGTCATCCAGCGGCCGGGCTTGAGCACGCGGTGGTATTCGGCGAAACAGCGCTGCATCAAATACTGGTATTCGGGCAGTGCCTTGTTCTTGAAGCGGTCGATGATGGCCTCCGGCTGGGCGTCGGTCACCACGCCGTGCCATGACTCGACCAGGAAGTTGAGATCGGCGTAGTAGATGTTCTCGCCAAACGGCGGGTCGGTGAAGATGTAATCCACCGAATCGTCGGGCAGCGACAGCCGGGCAGCCGTGCCGGTGCTGATCGCCGTCTGGCCAGCGCCGACTTTGAAATCGCGAAACGCCTTGGCCAGTCGATCTAGCTTGCCGCCCAGGTTGTACCAAGGGCTGCATTCGGCGTGCTGCGAAGCCACGTAATATACACCAGTAAGTTGTCGATTGACCTGAGAACCACCTGGGCGTCCTTGTTGGATCGGCTGATAACGGTTCAATATCGACAAGCCCCAAATCGCTTGCTCCACCATGAACAGCAAGAACGCCCGGATGCGCGCATCGGGATGCGCCTTTGCCTTTTCCCATAGCTTGCCCATGGCCTGCGCGGCGCGGGGCAGGTAGAAGTGGTGGATGTGGGTCACCCCCGCGTAGTCCATACGTGCCCGCTCGTGTGTCATGTGCATGGGCGGGATTTCAATGGTAGGTACCTCGGACGGCAGCGGCAGCGCCTCAATTTGCGCCAGCAGAGCAAGATCGGCACCATCGGGCGTTTTCTCGTATCGGGTTTTACCCACTTGGTAGGAAATCAATGTCGGCGCCCGCTTCGGCACCTGGATGGTTTTGCCTGTCGCTGCATCCAGCTTGCTCGCGTAGAGACGTTCAAGACGCTGCTTGGTTAGTTCAGAGCCACAGTGCGGGCAGGGGAACGCCTCTTTGACACGCTTTGTATCTTCATCCAACGCTTCCGCAGTGAAGTTCACTTCTCCGGCACACTCCGGGCAGCTATAGACCTGGCTCCAAACGGTGTATTCAATTCGCCCCTTGGTCTTGCCGTCCGAGTGCAGGGTCTCGTACATCCAGCCGATTTCGGCTTCCAGCTCATCGAGCAGTTGCTTGCCTGCCCTGGCGAAGGCGTCCACATCGAACGGCAGGTTGTAGTTGGCGGCGATGAAGGTGGCCGCGGGCGACAGGTCGTTGAGGATGACGCGCCGCGCCCCCCATTTGGGCGCCGGACGGCCTTCCTTCTTCCAGGCCATCTCGATCTCGTGCCGGTAGCTGGCCGGCGCCGATCCACACCACTGGGCGGCAACGCCCGTCATGCCTGATCCCGCGAAGCCGTCGAGCACGAGGTCGCCCGGCTCGGTGTAGTGCAGGATCGACGGCACGATGGCCAGGTGCGGCACCTTGGTGTGGTAGGAATGCGCCTTGTAGATCGGATCGGTCTTGCCGACCGAGACGTCGATGGCGAGCGGCTCGCGCCGGTAGGGTTCGTTCGGGTCGTAGGGCTTGCCGTAATGCTTGACGAAGTCCGCGAGCCACGGGTTCGGGCAGGCGGTGTAGTACGGCGGATCGGACAGGGCGAGGATGGCCTCATCCGTTCCCTGCGGAAAACCTTCCTGCTTGCGGAATTCCGGGTCCTTCAGCTTCTCGGCGAGCAGCCCCAGAAAGTGCTCACGGCGCGCTTGGTCGCTCGGGAAGGTCTGCCCAAGGCACTCGACCGGGCCTGTGTTGGTTTTTGGGCTTTGCAGCAGATCATTCATCAATTCGATTCCTTACGTTCTTCTCGGCGCGTCGCATTCCGGCTTTCTCACTCGATCACGAACCGCAACTTGCCGGCATCCTTGCCCTTGCAGCGCTCGCTCAGGAACGACTCGAAACGCTTGCGCAGATCCTCGGGCGTCGCGGGGGATCCACCAGCGAGCAGCGCCCTCTTGATGTCGTCGCCGGTGACCACGATCTTTTCGAGGCCGGACAGCGCTTCCTGAACCGCTGCGACGAACTCGGGCGTGACCGGATCCGGCAAGGCTTTCGACGCAAGGAAGCCCTTGATCAGGTCACGCTGCGAAGGTTTCAGCAGTTCGAAGTTCTCTTGAATGATCGGGTCGTCGAGATTGTCCAGCAGGGTTCGCTGCCACCCTTCCAGGAGACGATCGAGTTCGTCGTCCAGGGCCTTGAGCACGTTGGCGGCCGGCAGCAGGTCGCCCTGTTCGTTGGCGGGGCGAAAACCGCAGTGCGGGCATACCGGGCTTGTTTCCAGCTCCCTTTCCACCAGGGATGCGCAGCTCTTGAGCTTGTCCAGTCTGTCTTCGAAGGTGGTGAGCTGGCCGGTGGGCATGAGGGAGATGCCAGCCAAGGCGCGCAGGGTCACCATGCGCAGATCCTTGCGCAGAGCGGACTTGGTCTTGTCCTCTGCCACGCCGAGCCGGGCCTTACTGTGTTGCGCCACGTAGGCGGTGATGTAGTCCTTCTTCAACGTGGCCAGACGCTGGCGGTATTCAGCGGCATGCTGCGCACTGCGGTCCTCGGCGAGCTTGTCGAGAATGTCCTTGCGGGCAGCCTGTGCCTGCTGTACCCAGGGATGATCGCCGGGCAGCACCATTTCGGCTTGGGAGAGGTAGGCGGCAACATTGCCCAGCTCGGCAACCAGGTCACGCAGTCTCTCCACTGCGGCAAGCGCATCGAGGTTCTTCTTCTGAGTCTCGATGTCGTCCTGGGTGATGCGCAGATTCTTGAGCTTGCCGATAGTGTTGTAGGGCGACAGCCCTTCCAGGAAGCCCTTGAGTGCTTCCAGCCTCTGTTGTCTGTCGCGCAGCTCTTCTTCGCGCAGCAGGGATTGACCCCAGAAGCTGAGGCGATTCCGCAGGTCGGTGCCGACGGTCAGCACGCGGTTGACCAACTTGGCGACCGCATCCAGCAGCTCCTTGACAGGCTCCTCCTTGCCCTGAGTCGCCATCTGAGCCAAGCCACTGGGCAATCCCAGCAGCTCGAACAGCGAGCGCAGGACGGCGACATTGATTTCCTTGGGCGGTTCGATGTGCTTGAACTGGATCAGGTCGTCCAAGGATCGTTCGGCCAGGAGCGACAGCTTGCCGGCGTCGATCTTGTCGCCGGTAATCGCCAGCACGATGTCGCCCGAGTAGACCAGGCTGGCCAGCACCGCCACGAGCAGGTCGGGTTCCAGGCGGAAACGCACGGGCGCGAAGTACTCGACGTCGGTGGCGCCGCTGATGAGCTCGCTGCGGTTGAGCACCTGGCCGTGACCTTTGGCCTTCAACCGGTTCAGCACTTCCTGCGCGTACTTGGATCGCGTGGGCTCGATGCGATCGCCGTCCAGCATCTCCAACGCATCGAGGATGGCGATGGCGTCCTTGGTGCGCGTGCCGCCCGCCAGCGCCCTGAGAGCATTGGTGATGAGCTGCTTGCGGTTGGATTCGGTGACCAGCACCGAGAAGGTCGGATATTCCGGCGCCAGATCCGCGAAGTGGGTGCCGAGGGCAAGGCCGGCAGTTACGTTGACGATGTCGCGGAAGTTGGCGCGCTCATCCGGCCCCAACCGGAGCTTGTCGCGCATCGACACGCCCTTGGCCCATTCCTGCAGGGTCTTGGTCTTGCCCTGGTAGGTGACTTCGAAGGCGGTCATCTGCTTGTCCTGCAGCCACTTGCTCATGTCGCGCAGGGCCTCCTTGGCCTTGTCCAAGTAGACGGCCTTGGCAGCGCCGCTGGCCGTAGAAGCAAGCTCCTGGGCAGCGGCGTAGAACGCGAGATGGCGCTTGATGACGTCATCCAGCCCCTTCAACCGGAAGAACACCTCGTCCGGCTTGGCTTCGTCGCGAAAACGGGGTGGCTCGAACGGCTGGATGAAATAGATATAGAAGTCGCGCTCGGGCTGGGCGGTCGGCCGGTCGTTGGGCGCTCCGAGGAACAGGTAGCCGTTGCGCTCCACGCGGCGTTCCTGCCATTCGACCTGGTGCTGCCAGATCTTGTAGCCGGTGACGTAGGCATGCTCATCGGTGCATTCCATGAGCTGCATGAGCGCGCTGTAGTAAGCGCGGTCCAGCGCGTCGTCCGACAGCGCTTCGGCGCGCTTCTCGATCTGGGCGTCGTAGTCGACGTCCTTTTTGAGATCGAGGTAGTACTGCTCGGTGTCCGGTGCCTTGGAGATGAACTGGCCGTTGACCGTCTTGACGATCTCACGCAGGGTCGTCTGCACGGCGGTCAGCAGGTCGTCGGCGGGCTCACCACCCATATCCTCGATGCCGGGCTGGTACAGGCAAAGCGTGTCACGCAGTTCCTCGGCCGTTGGGCCTACCGGTACGTAGATGTCGCCGCCGGTCGTCAGCCGGTGTACGGACAGGCCCTTGATGATCCGCATGGCCATCGCTTTGTAGGCCGGGCGCGTGAACGCCTTTTGCACGCGCTCGGAAAGCACCTCGGCCACCTTCAACACCGGGCCGATGTTCGGGTCTGATCGCAGCACCGAGTTGGAGGTAACCGTATCCCAGAACTTGTCGTAGCCGATCAAGCCGGGGCGATCGGTCGGCACCTCCTCATCCAGGAGAGCCTGGATCTGGTCGCGCAAAGTGACCAGCGCGCCGCGCTTTTCGGTGAAGATCAGCCGCTCGAAGGTGCCGATGTAGTCCGGATGGACGGGAAACAGGCGGACATACTCATCCATCCGCTCGTTCATGTTGCTGTAGAACTTGGCGAAAGGCGTGAGGTAGGTGCGGATCTTGTGCTGCTGGTCCGCCGACTTCTTGAGCAGACGCTCCGCCACCACAAAGCTCACGTCCTGGCGGGCCAGCAGGACCTGGGTAAAGCGCTCGTTCACGCGGCGCAGACTGTCGGCCACATGCTGGAAGCGGCTGCTGTCGAAGATGGCTTCCTGCACGCCGGCCACAAAGCGGAAACGCAGGTGCTTGGTGACTTCGCCGATCTCGCGCAGGAAGGACAGATCCAGCACCAGGTCGTGGTCCTTGCGGGAGCGCAGGTATTCGAGGAACTCGTCAACGACGAGGAGGACCCCATGGTTGGGGTGCACCTCGTCGAAGGCAGCCATCATCTCCTCGAAGGCGGCCTTGTTGTTGACCACTTTGTCGGCCGGCGGGAATGCGTAGCTGACGCCCTGGTTCTCCAGGAAGATCTCGAGCTCCTGCGTGATGATGTCGCGCAGGGACATCTGGCTGGAGATCTCGATACGGTGCACCTTGAACTTGCCGGCGATCGAACCGGCAGCCTCCGCGACTTTGGGGTGGTGGATCATCGGGACGTAGGCAGCGTCCTCGGCAATCAGCGAGAGCACCGACATCAAGTGCGACTTACCGGTGCCGTAGTTGCCGACCACGAGCACACCCTTGTGGTCGACCGATTCGTCGAACGAGAGCTGCGGGATCATCTGCTTGGTGATCCGCTCGGCCATGTCGTCGGAAATGACGTAGGTGGCGACGAGCTTCTTTGCCTCATCGGGCCGGTTGGCGTCGAGCAGCTGAATGACCGACTCGATCGGCTCGAACTGAATGAGATCCCCGTAGCGCATGCGTTTTCCTCTTTACCCCACCGTTTCAATCTCGAACGGGACCAGGCCGTCGAGGCCGTAGTCCTGATATTCCGGATGCCCCATCTCCGCATAGATCAGGCGGCCATCCCGTAACTCTCCCGGCCACACCGCCACCACACGCCGGGCATGAGCGTGGCGCTTGAGCAGATCCAGCGGATCGAGCTTGAGCGACTGATCAAACAGCAGCTCGATGTTGTCGAGCAGGAGTAGATCGCCGCTTGCATATTCATCTGCCAGCTCTCGCAGGGCGACGTTGGCCTGGAGCGCCCGTTGCCGCTGCGGCAGCGCCGCGAGGCGATTTCCCAGCGTGGCCCCGACATTCATTACCTTCGCACCGCGCCGATTGGCCAGCTCGGCCATAAGAGCGGTCTTCCCGCACCCAGGGCGCCCAACAAGCAGGATCAGCTTGCTGTGCAGGGCCGCGATTTCGTCTACGAGACGGTCCAGTCGTGTGAGCATCCGGCAGCCCTTCACCCATTGCCGCGATGAGCCCCGCCAGGACCATCGTCGCCCTGGGCTTCCGCCGTCTGCTTCTTGATCCACAGGTCGATTTCCTGGCTCCGGAATCGCCACGTGCCACCGACTTTGAATGCGGGGATCTTCTTGCCCGCCGCCAAGCGATAGACCGTGCGTTTGCCTACCTTGAGGTAGGCAGCCACCTCGTCGAGCGTGAATATCTCTCCAGTGTCGTCTTTCATCGCTTCCCCGCCCGGCAACAGGTCTGCGGCCGGTGATGATGGTAATCTTGGCAAGGATACGTCAAACTTTTGCATCTTTGAACAGCCAAGCGGCGGGAGGGGGGCGTAAGCTCCCCCGTCAAGTAGACACGGTAAAAGTAGAGTTTCCGGCGGCTTGTTGACGGTACTCGGCCGGTGTGAGGTCGCCGAGCGAGTCATGGGGTCTTTCCTCGTTGTACTGGATCATCCATCGCCACGTGGCTTCGCGGACGTCGTCGAGGCGGGTGAACAGGGGCTGGTCCAGGACCTCCTCGCGGAAGGTCCTCCTCCGCCCCTCGATTTCCTTGGACACGCTCTTGCGGGATCCTAACCCCAAGAGGAGAGTCCGAGATGAAG
>Ga0006573J49613_1008953_pt1 | contig 15632 bp, 9 predicted proteins | sample HigsolmetaAR203R_FD_49613 | JGI IMG/M metagenome (IMG submission 49613) | reverse complement strand
CTTCACTACCGTTTCTACACTAGTACGATCCCTTACATCGCCCAGATAAAATTTAATCTTTCGATTATTATAGCGCTTACGCATATCATCCTGCTTTTTCTCATCCCGGCTGAATATGCGTATTTCCTTAAAATGATCGGTATTCAAAAAACGATGCATTACAGCATTCCCGAAGGAACCGGTACCGCCTGTAATGAGTAATATTTTGTCTTTTATTTGCATAATCCTCAAAAATGATTATTCTGTATTAATTTAAGTTAAAGGCTCACACGTAGTAAACTAGATTATAGTATTAAAGGCATGCAAAGGTATTAGTTTTATTTTAATATTTATGATGTAGCTCTTACGTCCTTCCAGATATCAAGCATATGTTGCCAAACGATAGATATATCATACAAATTATTCACCCTCTCTTTGGCGTTCTTTCCACATTCATTGGCAAAATTTCTATCTGTCAACATTTTTAAAATTGCCAGGCGTAGTTGCTCTACATCCCTAGGCGGGATACACAACCCTGCAGGTTTCTCTCCATTCATATCCAACATCTCAGGAATTGCCCCAACCGATGAAGCAATAATAGGGCACCCGCACGCCATACTTTCAAGAATAACATTAGGGAACCCCTCGGTGTAGGTGGGCAAAACAAATATACCGGCAGAGAGCATTTCCTTAATCGTTTCCTGGTATGCCATCTCTCCGGAAATAGTTAATTGGCCTTTAAACTTATTGGTTTCAGCTAAACGTAACAATTCTTCCTTTATTTCTGGGTAAACGAATCCAATAAGCTTTAACTCAATGTTTTCGAGATCCATACATGCTGTTAGCAATTCAAAAACTCCTTTAGTTCGTACTACATGCCCAGCAAATATAATTTTATTAGAATTTCTAGCTATATGATTATTTTCAGCAATAATATTTTTTACAACTGGCGTAAGAGGGTTAGGTAGCAGCACCACATTATAAAATCCATTTGATTTTAAAGCATCATACGATGCTTTGTCAATTACAATTACTTTTGTAGCAGCCCGAATTACTTTACGTAATAGGCGCATTTCCCAATTATTCGTTTTTATTAATTCCGGAATACGCCCAAACCGAAAATGAACAACCGTTTTTATATTATACTTCTGAGCTTGTCTTATGATGAAATAATCTTTTATGAGACTTATAGATGCACTACTAACAATATGAACGATGTCGTATGGGGTGCCTGCCATTTTCTTTTTTATTCCTCTTAATAGAGGTATATATACCTTTACCCCCTCAATAGCTCTATATAACAATGAATCTCCAGAATATGAACCTTTTTTATGGTTCATTCGAAAAAAATCAATATCGACTTCTTCCTTATTGACATGGGTTGTGTAGTATTCCAAAATATGCTCTGCCCAACGAGAAATCCCCCCAATTTTACCACCCAGAGGTGTACATAGTAATATTTTCATGCAATAGTTTTTATAAGCAATCTTTATAAGGATATGCAAAAACTTTCAAATATAGGAGTTGTTGGCCCAAATACTATATTTGATTAAACAATAATCTCAGGTCATTGCTAAGCTCGACAATATTAATATTCTCAGATTCAAAATTCTTTTTAGGCTGGTCATAAATATCGAAGAGTGTCTTCAACCTACTAACGATCTTATTAAGTTGCTCTTGACCTGATCGATTTAATTTACCTCTATTGTCTAAAAGATATTGAAGCAACTTAGCATTTTGAATTCCGATTTTGGCGCCAACCAGACGTATAGATGGTATAATCCTTTCTGCGTTGCTTAATCCCTTTACAGATTGAGTATAGAGCGATACATTAGGTTCTTTTAAGTAAAATAGGCCGTAATCTAATCTACCGCCGTCATTGCTTATCCATGATGATCCTCTTCGATCTGAAAAAGCATACCAGCTTAAGCCTTTCGCCTTTTTTAAAACTGCCAACATCGGTAAAACAGTAAAATTTGGAAGGGGTGAAGATTTTCCTTTTTCCACCATGTATAACCAGCATTGCTGATTATTTCGGTACTGGGAAAAACGCTCTTTGAAAGCTAACGCAGGATTGTAGCTTTGAGGAGCATACTTTGTATATGATTCGGGCATAATAAAATGAGGTAATAAAATATCTGTATATGGCATCACAGCATTTATATCCTTAGGATAGGAAATATACCCAAACGATACAAGAGTTTTGAACTGTGGTATCTGTTGCTTAATATATTTCAATAGAGACTGTATACCCTTTACCTCTTCAGATATATCTCCATCATATTTGCGTGATGTAATTTCGTCAGCAACATATAAAATAATCTGTTCATTTTTTAAAGCAGGGTAATGAGATTTTATAAGTTGGACACTAGCCAGCACTTCATTAACAAAAGCTCTATTCCAAGAAGATGAGTATATTGGCAGAGAATTACCATCTCTTGTTAATGCAAATTTATTGTACCTGGGTTGCCAGAATAACGCTATTTTGCCTCCTTGTTTAATCCATGGAATAGCTGTAGAAATAAATCCTTGTGTTTGACTTGCCTCTTTCTTAATAGGCACGACAATATTACCGTTCCGATCAAAAGTAATCTGAGGCACATAATTCACAACAAGGATATTAAATTCATATTTTTTTAGAGTTTGTGTAAACTCTGTATATGAATAATCATTATTGCTATTAAAAGCAATACTATTGAAGGGAACTGTTGAGGGGAATCTTTTTTCAAGCACTTTCAAATTTAATTGACAGGTAGTTATTTTGCCAGACCCCATGTCTTTAACACGTATTTCAAGTGGTGCGTTGGATTTACTATTTACTTCATAGTCGAGTATTATGTTTGCAACTTCACCTGATGAAACTGGTAGAGTCCAAGTTCTATTTATTTTATTTAACAAGGGTAATGCGTCTCCATAATAATATATTTTAGGATTCCCCTGATCGAAAGAGTACCAATCTGGCAACATTACTCTTTTTCGAATAGCTAAATTCCAACTATCTGGAAAATTCGTTGTGATTTGAAATTGCCTATTAGTTTTTGATGTATTTGTGATGCTTAACTCTACAAATTGATTCTCCCCGATAAGTGCTGTTAATACATCATTATTCGGCTTATTAGTCGAGAGTGCATTAGAGCTATTTTTTTTGATATATGGTGCAGTATTAATGTTATTTAAGTAAGATTTTTTTTGCTCTTTAGGCACCTCTATTATTTCTTTATTCGCCGAAATATTATAAGATATATTGACGGTATACTGGCTTAATATTTTGATTGGCAAAACCAATAATATTGGTAGTATAAATAATAAACTCTTACAAAATTTCATCTGCTATTTTTTGATTTAGAATTTTAATATTGTTAATACAATACTGTTCGCTAAGAAATAAAAATAATTTTTTACTCCTTATTTACGATGTGCTAAGTAATTATTTATGGATATATTTGAAAACCGAAAAAACATTACTAAAAGAATCAAAATAGTAGGATAAGAAAAACCTGGATTGGCAACACTGACTACTAATAGCGCTCCCAATAAATAGAATCTGATTGTTTCCATTGCTGGTAATATCTTATATCGCCTATAACACTTTAACATATAATTAAGAATAATTGCCAGTAAAATTATCGTAATGATACATCCATGCACAAGTAGATAAGTGAGGTAATCATTGTCTGTAAAAAATTGATCTTTACTCATAAAGAAAATTGTTTTTCCCCAACCTATAGGAAATAAATACCAGTATGTAAAGAGTATATCTAAAAATATTCCCCAAAACTTTTGTCTATACTCAAAGGAACTGGTAGCTAAGCCTTCATTTATAAGTACGGAAAGTTTTGCAAAATAGCCACTGGAGACCAACGCAATTGCCGCCAAAATAGCTATCATAACCACCAATATTAAAATAAAAGACGGCCTTTGTCCGTAAATAAATGAAATAATAAACAATAAAATATAAAATGCCCCAACAGCAAGCATTGACGATCTACTCCCTGAAGCAAGCAAAGAATAAAAACACATAAGTAATAGCAACAAACATAAATACTGTTTAAAACGTATGTTTACTAAGCATGTAAGAAAAACAATACAAAAAGCCATTATAAGACCGTGTATTCCTCCCAAAGCACTCCATCCTTTTGCTAAATAAGAACGGTCTTTAACCGCATCCAAATAATATGTTTGACTTACAAATTGATAAAAAGCCCCCCTAGGGAGTACCCTTGTTTCGCATAAGGTTAAATAAAAATCGGAAAAAATATAGCAAACAATAAAAAAAAGAAAAACCTTAAATCCTTGAACTCCGAAATACTTTTTATGAATTAGCAAATATGGAATCAATATAAAAATTCGACCCAGCTCTGTAAATTCTCTTATATAATCGTAGGAAGAAGGCAAAATAAATATCCGAAAAAGTGTGCTTACAATAAAAATCCCGCCCCACAATAAAATCCATCCAACAAATTTTATATTTTGAAGTAGAGACTCATGACTATAGAGTAAAAAAGGAACAAGAAAATTAAGAACTGTATATAGTCTAATATTTTTCTCCTGAGTAGGAATTAGAAATATACAACACAAGAGTATAAAAAATAGAATCTGTTGAAAAACGCTAAGCTCCTTCGCTGGGTATAAGGTCCCAGTTTTTTGATTTGTGTATATGAACTTCCCCTTATTCAAAGCTATGATTATTAAATTATGGAAAGAATATATTGAATAGATTCTATACTACTTTAGGCTTTTATAGATATACTACTCATTAAATATAGTCAACTCATAAAAAGAAACTAAAAGAATATCTTCATATGATGTTGTTTTATATCGATATTGAGCTAAAATAAGTCTATATATTGCTGAATTATTTTCTTTTTGTCAAAGTAAAATAGAGCTTTTTTTCTTGAGTTCATACCCATCTCCTTGATTTTTTGCTTCGGCAAGGTTATAATATACTTTAAAGCATTAGATATTTCTTCAACAGAATTAGGATTGAATAAAACACCGTTCTCCTCATTAATAATAATTGGTAAATCTGATATAGAAGGTGCCAAAATAGGCTTTCCAATTGCCATTCCCTCACATATAGCATTTGGCAAACCCTCATATAAGCTAAATAAGCCAACGAAGTCTGCTTGCTTCATAGCAGCAATAACATTCTTCGTTTCTCCCCAAAACTGAATATTTTCTTCAACTTTATGCTTCTTAATTAGTGCTAGACATTCTACAAAGTATTGATTGTCCTCATTATTCCCCTTACCATACCAATTAATCTTTATCATTTCCTTTTCTTTCTTATCGAGCATAGAAAGAGCAATTATTAAACTTTCTAAATTTTTCACAGGATAAATGCTAGCAGCAACAGCAATCGTTAATGGTAAACCAATTTTATTTTCATTAGCATGGAGACCTTCGTTGTTCCACTTTTCAAAATCAAAACTATTATATATGACTTTATATTTTTTAGCAGGTATAAAAGGGTTTACTTTTTTTAATATATTTATATTTTGATGTGAATTCGCAACTATATAATCAGCTCTTAAGTGAAATAACCTATAAAATAATAACTTGGGAGATTTGTAAATCTTAGGCTTGGCACTTCTTTCTCCTACAATTAGCTTCCATTTTTTAGTAGGAAAGGTAGACAATTCTGCTATGAATGATGGTGTTTCTAAAAATGATATAACTATATTAAAGTCATTGTTACGCATAAACGTGTACATCCTAACTACTCTTTTAAAATAGTTACGCTCCACTATCTTCGTAACAGGTATGTTAGCTGCTTTTAGTCTATCTTCATAAAAAGGAATATCTTGATAAACCAAAAAGTTCACCTCATAATTGTTCTTTTTAAACGCGATCCCCATCTCGACCAATTGTCGCTGTGCTCCCCCTGAGCCAAGAGAGTCAATAACACACAGTAACTTCATTTAAAATACTTTAAATAATAAATTATAATTCCGAATATACTATTTTACCTGTTGAAGTTAGATTTATCTTTTTTACACATGTTGTGACAATCTCTGCACCTGCTAATTCCTCGCTAATTTACCAAACTCTTCTTTTCAAATTCCTCTCCCTTAATAGTTTGTAATATTATTAGTGGGTGTCCCAGTATTATTTGGCAGTGCTTTGTACTAGAATTACTAAAAGTTGTATAAAAGGGTTCATCTATACAATTTTCATCTTTTCGATAATATAATTTCTACTGTGCCCTTAAAATGTTTTTTATATTTAGTTTTCAGAATAGTTCATTACTCTTAATGTTTTGTCATCAATCCGATAACGAATCAAGTGCATATAATAGTTATTCAGTATTTTATAACCGCCCCTCTCCTCCCTACCCCTCCTTTTACTGCGCTACTATCCAAATCAAGCCTCCCGACAAATACATTATCGCACCTAATCATCAACCCATTAACCCTTTGTTTCGGAAACAATCATTGACACCTTTTTAGGTCTGTAAAAACTAAATATACAGGAATTATAAAAGTCTTTTTATTTCAGCTCCCATCTAAGGGGTGCAATCCAAGAGTATTAGTGTGAATAACGAGAGTAAACTAATTTTAATATCCTTGACATTAATATACTTTGTTATATTATACATTGAATGAACATACACCTTTACTAACTTTAGATTGTACTTGCTTTAGGTATTTATATAAAAGTGAATAATACTATCACCGACAATAAAAGTATTAGAGCTCTTATATTTAAAATTTAGTTCTTTAACTTGGTAATTCTCCTATTGTTCCGACCACTCTGAATATCTCCAAGATTCCATGATCATGTAGTCTTCTCGTAAAAAATATCCATTCAAAAGGTTAGCAAATACATAGCTAAATTCTCCATACTGAAGCGGACTTATATCTTTATAAACCGGTACAGATTCGCCGGCAGCCTCTATTGTATTTTTAATTATTCTTTCATCCTTATTGTACTATTTTTTTATTAATTAAAGTAGTTGCATCGCTTCTTAAAACAGCTCTTGCAAGTAATGGTATGATCTTAAATTCGTTACAGTCAAAATTGTCTAAATCCAATTTGACATCTCTGTACCACTACCTGCACGATAGTACATTTTCAATAATCGACAAAGTTGTTACATAATGCATTAAGGTGATTTTATGGATATAAACATAGAAGGCAATTTTCTATTAATGAAATGAATAGTATCAAATACTACTTTTTACAATCGATTAAAATCCAAAATTTATCAACATACTAAAATTTTATATTGCAACTTTTTTCACTTGTAAGTACTTTAGATATAAACCTCCGCCCATAAACATACGAACTAGCGTAATCGTTAATGCGGCTCCCAATATGTCAAAATAATATATTAATAGGTATGATAAAATTAATCCTACTATTGAAGAAAATATTGTATTCCTCATTACGATCTTATCTTTTCGCCTAGCTATAAAATAATTAATTCCGTAAATATTATATAGAGATAAAAAGAAAAGGCCAATTGATAATATAGTCAATACTGCAAATATATTTTCATATTGAATATTTAAATACCACAAAATAACTTTGTAAAATACTATTGGTAATATAGTCAATAAAACACCTACATAAGTCATTAAAGTTTTATATTTATCAAAAGCATCTTTTCTTCGACTTATAAATGGGAAAAAAACCCGAGATACTATATCCATTAATGTACTACCTAGGTTAATTATTTTTCGAACAGCATCATATATACCTACCAATGTGTTATTGGTCATAATCCCAAGTAAAAATGTACTAGTATTGTTATATAAATTGGGTAAAAACTGATTTATAAATACAGGCATATTATCTTTAAATGTATGAACAATTGTTTTACTTTTTAGCCAATAAAAACGTACTTTATACTGACGAACCATAATCCATTGCCCAATAAGACCTGAGATAATATACCCCAAAGTTTGGAATAATGGATATAACCAATAATCCGATGCCTCATTTATGAATATAAATATAAAAATCATAAATATAAGCTTTATACTGACATTTATATAGGTCATATATTTCATTCTCTCCATTCCTTGGAAAAACCAATCTGGAAAAATTGTATTACCAAATAAATAGGGCATAGTAACCCAAAAAATTAGACGCTCTTTATAAAAAGGTTCGTATGAGTAAACAACTATTATTATTAATAAACATGACAGCAATATTAAAAGTGCTTGCACGGTCAATACTTTACTACAGATAATACTGAGTTTTTTTATATTATTCTTACATACTGCTACCTCCCTAGTTGCAGTAAACTTAAAACTAAAATCCGTAATAGAGGTAAAGTAATTAATTAGCGACCATGCTATCACAGTAATACCATACTTTTCAAAACCGATTGTCCGTATAATATAAGGTAGAGTTATTAGAGGGATTATTAAACTGACCACCTGTATTATGGAGAGCGACAAAAAATTCTCTATGAGTACTTTCCTATCTTTACTATTGATTATCCTCTTGATCATATCTTTTCAACATATAGCAACCTTACTGCTTTTACAGCTGTCTACAATACTCTTACATCTATAGCACTAATTATTCTTTTTCAATATCTGCTGGTTAAATATATAAATATATATAACGCCTTATTAGTAATACTCATAGATTCATGCTAACCGCATAGCTCTCCTCTGTACTCATTTTTACTTTACAGTACCCCAAGGAAAATATTTAATAATAAGACAAACATTTGTATTTAACTTTTTAATACTGAAATATAGCATCTACTTGGTTATTACGATTACAGCTGTCTTTTAAAAAATAATTCCAACACTAGTTATTATTGGAACATTTTTTCAGCACAAACACTCTCAATTTTTAAAACACAACCTCCAACCATATACTTAATTTTAAACATCCAACCAGCTGAAAACTTAAAAAATAATAGCCAATCTCATTGTTGTCCTAACAATTTAATAAACTCGCGTTAACAAACCGATACTTATATTTCAAGAAAACTCTTTAGTGCTTGGCGGTATTAGCAACTTCCTTAGTTAAGTTAAAAATTGTACCTACACAATAATAATTTATATAACTCATTGTCCCATTAACTGCCTCATTTTTCAGATCGCTAGGAGTTTTTGATACTCTTACTACGCACTTTTGTTTTCGCATTATCCCATTTACCTTCGTAAACAACTAAACATATAAATTAAATATTCAACTTTCATATTAGCCCTAGGACAGATACAAATTTTCCTCTAATAGCATGATGATTGATCTACAAATGTCGTCATCTACTTCTTTTAACATTGCACCTATCAATTAGTGATTAGATAGGGGTTAAACAAAGCAAATGTTTTTATTGATTATTTAGAACGATATGTAACTATATTATAGATACTGATGAACCGCATACCGCATATTTCTATCTATTGTTCATCTACAACTCTTCTTATTCCTTAATTACCCCTAATAAGAACATCTAGTGCTTGTAAAATTTTCAGTATACGTATCAACCAAGTATCGATTTATAATACCGTCTTAAAGCCATTATACCCATTGTTATGAAAACCCCTAAAAAGCCTCCGACTACCATAGCAAGTATTTTCCCAATCTTCTTACTCTCCAAAGGCAATATAGGCCTATCAACAATTTGTATTAATGGGGTTTCTTTCGACAACGTTATTTTACTTAACTCCAAATTTTGTAATAAACTAGATAAAACGCCCTGACTTATTTCAGCATTAACTCTGGAATTTTGCATAGGTACTATTCTTTGCGCCAGACGAGTAGGATTTTGATTGGGAGTCGCATCTGCAGTACTTGCCGCTCGAACAATTGATCCTGACAGTACACTCCTAACCGAATCTACTTTCGCCTGTAAAATCTGAACATTTTCTAGATTCTTTCGGGATTTTGTTTCTAAATAAAATTGATTAACATTTTGTACAAGCCGCTCATTAAAAGCTTTTGCAAAAAGCTCGTCCGGAGAAGAAACCGTAACATAAATGACATTCAATTTTTTATCTTTCTTCTCAACTTTCAAGTTTCTCGTCTCGATGTTTTTTACTATCCGTCCAATAATGCTGTCATGCAATAATTGTTCTGCATCAGATTGGTACAAGTTATCGGGCCTGAACTGAATGTTTTTAAGTCGAGGATTTTTATCCCAGGACTTCCTTAAATTATTAAACTCAATATATCGATCTATTAATAGCTGCTTTTTATTGCCAAATACCCCTTCAGATAAAAGCGCCTTAGTAATCATATTTCTGGACTTGTACAACTCCAATATATTTTCACCCTCAAATAATCCTCCTCCACCACCGCCCAGATCTATTCCAAAAGCGGAAGCAATCCCAGCATAAGAAGCTAGCGCCCCTTTATTTCCCCCTGCCTCTAATACAAAACTAGTCGAAGCAATATATACCGGTTTTTTGAGCAATGCATAAGTAAAGCCCAACCCACCACCAAGCAATCCAAAAAGTATAATAATGTATTTCTTGGATAAAAAGTAGTGTATCCAATCTCTAATATTTAGGATTAAATCTTTTAGTGAGTTGCTCTCGTTTACTGTATACGAAGTATTAATATTCGTATTCTCCTGCATGCTGCGTCTGTTTTATTTAAGAATAGTAATAAGCAGTGCTGCCAAGGATGCCACGGCGGTTCCTAATCCAACCCATCCCTGTGCTGTAAGTCCCTCTTTCTTTGCTTTTTGTGTAACAGAGATCTCCGCACCTGGTGTTACTGAAGGATAGTTATTAAAAAACAGAACCTTAGTTGTTCCCGAAACGGCTCCATTAGCATGACTAACAAATGATCCACGTTTGAAAGCACTTTTAGTAAACCCTCCTGCACTATTTATATAATATTTAAAAGGCTTACCGGGTTTGTATATTACCGAAATAGGACGAAGCACTTCTCCCGTAACTTTTACCGTTTGCAATAATGTAGGCACTCTAATTATATCTCCATCCTCTACTATCAGATCCAATTTGGAATAAGGATTTTCCAGAATCTTATCCAATTCAATACCTACTAGATCAGAAGCTACATTTGATAAATAAATATTTGCCTTGGCGTCGGCACCATTCACACCATCCTGATCCAATCGCTGCATATTCATCGCTCTTATTCTTTCTTCTTGAGAATCCACATGGGAAGAAGGCCGTTTTAAGGACGCTCCTTTAGCATAGGCAAAAGCGGTAAGCCCCCCGGCTCTTTGAATGATATCAGAAATACGTTCGTTTTTAGACTGTACGGTATAATACCCCGGCCGTAACACTTCTCCCACTACTTGAACTGTCTTCAAAGATGAAAACCCCTCTACTGGTCTTACGGTTACAACATCGTAAGGTTGCAGTACAAAGCCGCTGTCCGAAAGGCTAAGATCGCTATTAACAGTTGTGTGAAAAACCTGAGCTATTTTTACCTCTTTCTGACTCAAATCCGCACTTTTTACTCTCCTTGCTACCTCTATATTCAATGGGTTGCCGGCTTGAGTAAAACCTCCCGCCATTTGAATTAGGTCCTCAACAGTCATGTTTTCAGCGAAATCAAAAGTTCCTCCCCTTCTCACCTCTCCGTTAATGCTCACCGTATAACCATCTCTCAAATCAAAAATTGAAGAAATATTGACGATATCACTCCTTTGTAATGCTATGTCAGAATCACCCCCCAACATAACTTTGTCTACCTCAAAAGGTACAATGCTGGTTGTATTATCCGCATTCACGCGTATAATATATCCCCGCTTCCCAAATACATCGGGTGTTAAACCACTTGCCTGAGCAACCAATTGCGAAACCGTTAAGCCAGGCTTAAATTCATACATGCCCGGTCTCACTACAGCCCCTACAATATCTACTTTATTTTCGAAACGATCAAAAATTGGATCTACATATACCTTGTCTCCGTTTTTAGGATAGAAGTTGGGATAATCCAACAACTCTTTAACAACAATTTTTTTCGCCTCATCGGTATTTTGTATAATTTTTACACGAGCCTTATAGGCAAAATCCGAAAAGCCACCAGCGTAACGCAATACGTCAGCTAACGATTCTTCAGGTTTTATTTCATAAATGGCCGAACGCTTCACCTCTCCTAGCACATCCACTCTTATCTGATACACAGGTACATGAATTATGTCTTGGTCCTCAAGCCTTACATTATCTGCAGGCATCCCGTTTACCAAAAAATCATACAAATCCACTACAGCAATAATACGACTGCCTCTTATCACCTGAATATTCCGAAATGTACCTCTGCTATTGGGTCCTCCGGCAGCATATAAAGCATTAAATACGCTAGCCAAAGATGGTAAGGTATAAGTTCCGGGCCTTGAAACTTCTCCCGTCATTATTACTTTAATACTTCTTATGTTACCCAAATTAACAGTAACATTCGTTCTTCCAGCTCTAATTGCAGGGTAAGTACTAGCCAAAGTTGACCTAATTTTACTAGTAGCGTCTTCTATAGTCAACCCTGCAACATATATTTTTCCCACATATTCTATCGAGATAAACCCTTCGGGAGAAACACGAGGTTTATAGCTAGCTTCATTATCTCCTGTTATATCTATTAAAAGCTCATCATCAGGGCCAATTATATAATTTTTGGGGGTAGCCATTCTCAGATTTGTCTCAAAGGGTGAAGCCCCCGAACTAAATAAATTGGCACCAAATATTCTAGATTTGGGAACGAGACGCCCTCTGGCTAATCTTGATTTGTCACTATCATCTTCATCATCTTCAACCACCTCCCTTTCCACATCATTGTCTTCTTCACTATTTTGTTGCAATTTTTTTACCCTATCACGCAGTTTTTGAATTTCCATTGCATCCATTCCTCTCGCTCTAGCAGCGGCCTCCAACTGGCTTTCAGTCATTCCCGACTCACCCATTCTCTGAATCATTTGCCGGATTTGCGCATCAGACAAATTATCTACTTTAATAACGCCTAAATCGTCAGGCATTTTTGCGGGGTCTTGTTTTCCCGTAGCTGGAGGGGTGTCCGGCTCCACCTGGGCAGTAATAGTTGTGGTTATAAAGAAAAAAGAAATTATAAAAAGGAAGCTATTTCGCAACATTTTATTAATCATAATAATAAAGGATTATGCAAATTGATCGCAAATTTAATACCTTAATATAGAACTGACGCAACTTATTTATAAAAGTAATAACGAGCTCCTACACAGTTACTGTTTAATTCCAAGGTACACTCGTTTAGAGTAAGTATCTAGGTAACAGATCATGGAGCTTATATTGTTTTTGGGTTGTTTCATTAATAAAAAATCTATCAGCATCCAACTGACAGATTTAGAACGCTATACGCAAGCAAATATTGTGCCACTACTTCCTGATATTTTTCGCTAGGGTACGTTCCTCGTGAATCATATCGTTAACAACCAAACTGGCTTGGTATAGATAAATATCTTCACTAAGCCCCTTAATCCAGTCTTTAAGTCTCTCCTGCTTGTTTTTATCATTTTCGTACTTGTTCAATTCCATAGGCAGCAGTGAAACGTCCAAAGGCGTTTTTAATTTTTGTGCTGCAGTGATTTCATCTGCCTTCTCCTTAATCATTTTTTTGTCCGCTTTATACTGATTAATATTGAGCGGGTAGCTGCGATTGTTTTGCTCAGCCAGCCATAGACTATTTCTCTTGATTATCTGAAATGCACTGTCGGACTGTACTCGTTGATTACTTAAGCGCTTTAACGTATTAATATCTATCTGCGAGTTCCAGGGGGTATAGTTCGATTGGGGAATCTCGTCGTAAGGCAAGGCGTACTCATTATCCTTCTCTCTTATTTTCAAAGGCTCTAGCTGACTGGGTAGCACAATATCCGATTCTACTCCTTTGAGTTGCGTAGAACCACCACTTACCCGATAAAATTTACGCAATGTGAGTTTTACGGCACCTAGGTCGCCGTCGCCATCTCTTTTAAAACCATACTTTCTGTCCAATCCGATATTTTGTTGTACCGTACCTTTCCCATATGTTGAGGTACTGCCAATAACCACACCTCTTTTGTAATCTTGTATAGCCGCCGCAAATATTTCCGATGCAGAAGCACTAAACTCACTTACCATCACCGCGAGAGGACCCGTATATAAAACGGAAGGATCATCATCGGTCAATACCTGAGGGGAAGATATGCGATCTTTTACTTGTACAATGGGACCTTTAGGAATGAACAGTCCTACCATCTGTACCACATCGTACAACGAGCCTCCTCCATTTCTACGAAGATCCATAATGATACCGTCTACCTTTTCATCTTTTAAACGCTGCACTTCCCGGGCAACATCGGTATAACTTCTTCTTCCGTTAGGATCCTGAAAAGGTGTATAGAATTCCGGTAAATAGATCACTCCTATTTTAGTACCTTTTACACTATCGGTAATAATAGCACTACGTGCATAAGTGTCAATATCATTTTCAATCTTAGCACGAACCAACGATACTTCTTTTTCCACTCCATCTGGTTTTCTTACGGTGATCCTAACTACTGTGCCTTCCTTACCCCGTATCAGTTTTACGGCATCCTGCACATCATAACCTATCATATCTACCGGCTCTCCGTCCACACCCTGAGCTACTTTTATAATAATATCTCCGGGATCCAGCTCGCCGGATTTTGCTGCAGGACTGCCTGCATTCAGATTCACGATCTTAATCAGCCCGTCGCTATACTGCAGTTGGGCTCCAATACCGTAAAAAGTACCGCTCAATTCTTCATCAAAATAACTCTTATCCGCCGGCGGAAAAAACTCCGTATGCGGATCCATAGTAGTAGTAATATTGTCAACAAACAAGTTGAACTTATCTTCTTCTGTAAACTTCGCCTTGTACCGTTCGAACATTCGATTGATGGTTACGCCAGTTTTTTCACGGGCCTCCTTCTCCAACTCAGCCTCGCTTTTTCCAGACTTGCTTTTATCTTCTTGCAACCCCACAAAGCGTTCTAGTGCGTAAAACTTAATCAACCTACGCCATCTGTCTTTACGCTCGGCCTGGGTAACCGCATATTTGAGACGCTTACCATCAAGATCAATAGACTCGTTTACTGTAAAGTCGAATGGAGCTTCCAGTATTTCCTTTTTCCATGCCGCTGCTTCGGCTACACGTTGGTCAAAAACCTTAGAAATACCTAAAAAACTCTCCACCGGAGCACCGTTTAACTCATCATCTATACGCCTGCCGTATAAATGTTCCAGTGAGTCCACATCTTTTTGCAGAAAAATGTCTTTACGGGGGTCTAAATCTTCCAGATATTTATGAAATACTTTCAGCGAAAAATCGTCGTCAATTTTTTTGGGTTCGTAATGTGCTTGCGACAATAACCTTGCTACAAGTTGTAGGATAAGCTCATATTTACCTATTTCCTTTTCCCGATTACCAGCTATTATCTTATTCTTAAATGCAAAAAACGAAATGGTCAATACTACCAACAGTATCAGGAACGGTAATCTCTTCATATTGAATATGTATTTAATAATTTTACGCACGAACCAAAATTAATATTAATTGATCATCTCCAACCTTATTTATGAAAAGATTTAGAAAAAGGATTTAAGAAAATGTGATACAAACATATAGGCTCTTCTCTCCTACAACTTAACCCTTAGAATGCACCCCCCGAAATAAAAAAATCTCAAAAAAAATCTTAGCGGTTTGTTTTCTTTTTTATTCATTTTTACCTACTT
>Ga0006573J49613_1035080_pt1 | contig 16507 bp, 13 predicted proteins | sample HigsolmetaAR203R_FD_49613 | JGI IMG/M metagenome (IMG submission 49613) | reverse complement strand
CCGGCCAGCGAGATGTCCCGGGTCTCCACGGTGATGCCGGCGGTGGCGGCGAAGGCCTGCACGATCGGCAGCAGCGACTGCGTCGCCAGGAACGGGGCTTCGTCGGTCAGGGTGTAGATGATCTTCGGCGTGTTCGACATGGTCGGGTCTGCTGGAGAGGAAAAGGACTGGGACGGGGAGCGCCCGGGCGGTACCCGGCGCGGTGATCCCGCAGCGCACAAAACGCAATGGCAGGCGGTTATTGTCGCCTGCCGGGGCGATGCGGCAAAAGTGCAGCCGGGTCCGTACCGTGGCGGATAGTCTTTCCCATGACGCAGATTGGTTACGGCACCTGGGTGCGCGCGAACTCCGGACCTGTCTTCCAGTCGCAGCCTGCCAGTCACGGCACCGGTTTCCGCTGCTGGGGTTCTGCAGTGCGGACCGCGGCAGCAGCGACAGCAGGGGGGGCCGCCTCCGGCGCTGCGATCGCTCCGGATGCTGGAAGGTGAACGACATCGGAATGACCCACGGCCGCCAGTCAGGCGTGCCGGGCGACTGGTGCGGGTCGGATGCATCGGGCGGGCGGACGTCATCTGCCTTGAGCCATTCGACCGGGCGGTTGGTCGTCCTGCCAAGCACGTTGGATGTCGTCGGCTTACCTTTGTCTTGGCATTTTGATCTGGTCGAAGGGCATGACAGGAAACGTACCGCCGCGATGACGGGTTCTTCGAATCGAAAGTGTCCCTTCCCGTTCCCGTTGCAGACATGGACTGGATCAGAGCCCCTGCGTAGCTCCTTGCCTGTCTTCCCGGAACGGCGGACTGGCGGGAACTGGGGGGATTTTCTCGCGTTCGGCCTGGCCTAGGCGAAGGGCAGACCGGGCTATTCCGAATGGAATGGCTGATGCCCTTGAGTCGAACTTCGGAGGCAGTATGCGTCCGGCGTCGATTGGGCTTGAAAACACACCGTCTCAGGTTTTGAGACGCCGGTATGGAGTAGATAGGCTGATGAAGCCATTGTCTTTGAGGAATTTGTGGGGTATTCACTTCGAATAGAGGGAATCCCGTGAATGGCATATTCCGGGCGTGTGGATCAGCCCCAATCCATCGGACGGATAGGAGCGGAAGAGCGTAGGGATGGAAAAGGAAGCGTCAGCAAAAAGATCGGCTGATATCGTGCGCTTCTCTACTCTGGCTCCGGCGAGCCGAACTCTGTGGGCCAAGAGTGGGAATCCCGCGCATGGATTGTTGGCGCACATGTTGGATGTGGCGGCGGTAGCTGAGAAACTTCTCGAGTTCGAGCCAATAAGCACTATCGAGTGGGCGGCAGATCAATTTGGATTGGCTCCAAGGCAACTATCGCGATGGATTGCTGCAATCGTTGGGTTGCACGATTTTGGGAAGGCTATTCCTGGATTTCAGAGGAAGTGGCCGGTTGGTATGGAAAGAGATCAGGCAATAGGGCTGGAGTTTCCGTCCCATGCCTGCACCGTAACCGACCATGCATGTGCCACGGCAGCTTTGTTGTGCCCAGAATTGGTGAATCTGACCGGTGCCGATAGGCGCTGGATCCGGCACGTCATCTTGGCTGTCAGTGCGCACCATGGGTTCCACTTTCCTCAAGACCAGGTGAACCGTGCGAAACCCAAAGGGGAGCCTCCCAGCTGGAAGCGGGCACGAGAATCGATGTTGCAGGCGTACTGGCAGGCATTGGCGCCAGAGGGCGCGCCCGCCAAGGAAGAAGTATCTCTTCCTGCATTGAACTGGCTGGCCGGGCTCGCCAGTACGGTCGACTGGATTGCATCCAATCCAGACTGGTTTCCGCCTGGGGAGCGGTGCGATGAGTTGCGGACCTATTATGTCGACGCCTTGCGGCGTGCGGATATAGCGCTACAAGAGATCAACTGGCCCCGAAGTCATACGTTGCTGGAACAAGAGACCGGGACGTCGGAACTGCTCGGTCGAATGCTGGGAAGGCCTGATATTGTGCCGCGCAGACTGCAGGATGTCGGTGACCATCTGGTGAAGGAAGCCAGCGGCCCAGCCCTGCTGCTGGTGGAAGCGCCGATGGGAGAAGGGAAGACCGAGCTTGCGTTCCTTGCCCATCTGCGCCTTCAGGCCACCAATGGTCATCGTGGTCTCTATCTGGCATTACCGACACAAGCCACGGGCAATGCATTGTTCGGACGTGCCCATGCATTCCTGAAAGCGTTTGCTCGCGGGCGCACCGACCTTCAGCTGGTGCATTCTGCCGCATATTTGAACGAAGACGCGAGGCATCTGAAGACCATCCATCTGCATGGTATAGACAACAGCCAAGAAGAAACCGTAGCGGCCTCGATGTGGTTCTCGCAGCGTCGCCGCCCCCTGCTATCGCCCTATGGGGTCGGCACGATAGACCAGGCGTTATTCTCGATTCTCAATGTCAGACATCACTTCGTCCGCCTGTGGGGGCTGGGAAACAGGGTTGTCGTGCTGGACGAAGTACATGCATACGATACATACACGTCTGGCCTGATCGAAGTCCTGTTGCGCTGGCTCAAGGCGTTGGGCAGTTCGGTGGTGCTCATGAGCGCGACCCTTCCAGCGCGGCGTCGTGAGGAGCTGTTGGCAGCTTGGGGTGCTGATCCGAAAGATGTGCCAGATTGTGCGTACCCTAGGGCACTTCTGGTGGACGAACGCGGTATACGTGGAGCCCACTTCCCTGCGCGCCAGCTGCCAGCTATACAGCTGGGATGCGTTGATGAAGAAGTGGAAGCACTGGCTGAATTGGCGCTTTCACTTCTCCAGCCGGGAGGATGCGGAGCGGTAATTGTGAACACAGTGAAGCGTGCCCAGGATCTGTATCGCCTCCTGAACGAGCGCCTCATGCCCGATTGCGAACTGCTCCTGTTTCATGCCCGTTATCCCATGGACGAGCGGCTGGGTCGCGAGAAAAAGGTGCTGGAGTGGTTCGGGCCGTGTGGCAAGCGTCCCCGGCGGTCGTTGCTGGTTGCTACCCAGGTGGCGGAGCAGTCACTCGATCTGGATTTCGACTTCATGATCAGCGACTTGGCGCCGGTTGACCTACTGTTGCAAAGGGCTGGGCGGCTGCACCGCCATGATCGGGAACGTCCCGAAGTTCATCGCGAGCCGCACCTGTGGGTGGCAGGTGCTGGGCCGAAGTTCCCTGATCTGGATTCCACTGCGTGGCGCTTCGTGTATGACGCTTACATATTGGGCCGCACGTGGGCAATGCTGCAGCAGGAGGATGTGCTTGAGATGCCGCATGACATCGATCGGCTGGTGCAGACGGTTTATGGCGAAGAATCCCTGCCGGCAGAACTGGATGCAATGGTCCGGAGGGTCATCGAGATTGAGGCATACGGCAAGTACCTGGCCAAGATGAACAAGGAACGGCAGGAGTCGCGCAACGTGGCGATAGACCCATCAGGCGAGCCACAGACGGCCTATGCCAACAAGCCGCGAGGGAACGACGAGGACGATCTGTTGGGTCTTAGGAACGTAACGCGCGAGGGACGAGAGACAGTTACCTTGGTGCCGGTGGAAGTGGAAGCGGGAGGCTGGCGGATAGGGGACGTTATATTCCAGCCTGATGGACCGATCGATGACGCGCTGGCCCGGCGTCTGTATGGCCGCCATATACGCCTATCCGGAAAAGAAATCGTAAATCACTTTCGTGGGAAGGGAGTTCCCGTTGCGTTCGCGTGTCATCCGCTGCTGCGGAACTTCCATCCGTTGCCACTGACACGAGGGGCATACGAAAAGGAAGGAATACGGTTGAAACTGGATGCGGAGCTGGGGCTCGTCCGAGAATCGGGAAGCTCTGCGGAGGAAGGCGAATGAATGGCGAATTCAACCTGTTGGATGAACCGTGGTTGCCGGTGCGCTACATCGATGGAAAGGTTGACCACCTTGGTCTGTTGGAGGCATTCCGCCGTAGCTTGCAGATAAAAGCCATCGCAGAGACCGCTCCGACAAGTTTGGTCGCGGAATACAGGCTGTTGCTGGCCATCTTGCATCGGGCACTGACCAGAGCTTTACCAGAGGGATGGAAGAACCGAGACCGGGCGCGCTGGTATGACAAAGGGCTGCCAGTTGAGGCCGTGATCGATTATTTGGAGCACTGGCGTGATCGATTTTGGCTGTTCCATCCCAGACATCCTTTTATGCAAGTCGCTGTACTAGCTGAGGCATCTGAAACCCGGGATAAGCTGAAGCCTTGGACGCAAATCGCGCTGGGTCATGCGGTGGGAGGAGCAGCTCTTGTTTTCGACCATTCCGTTGACGCCAAGCCCATACCGATTTCCCCCGCTTCGGCCTTGTCCCACCTCCTCGGCTTTCTGCAGTTCACCCCGGGTGGTTTGGTAAAAGTGCTGCGAACCGCAGACAACTCCGGGCCGCTGGCAGATACCGCAGCCGTGATTCCGCTTGGCCATAGCCTCGCGCAGACTCTGGCCTTGTGTCTTCATGGCCCCAATCGAGATGATTTGCCAGCGTGGGAGCGGGCACCGTTGACGCTTTCCGAAATTTCTGCGGCTCCCAGTTTGGCCACCGGTCCCAATGACAGATACACCAGGCAAAGTCGTGCTGTACTGTTGCAAAAGGATCCAGATGGCTGTGTTCGGCATTTGCGTTTCGCCGCAGGACAGGCCTTGGAGGAAGACCAGAATGCGCCTGACCCGATGGTCTGTTATCGCATGGGGAGTGGCAGGCTTGTAAGGCTTGGCTTCCACGAGGATCGTGCGCTGTGGCGCGATCTTCCGGCATTGGTGCCGAACCCGGCTTCGACCAGCGTGCCACCTGCTGTCATGGAATATGCCGCAACGCTTCATGTCGAGCGGGCTGCATACGACAGTACTTACCAGCCTGTTCTTGTGGCCGGATTGGCCTGCGACCCAAAAAAGAAAGCCAAGCTGCTTCGATGGCGATCGGAAAGTGTGGCATTGCCGCTGAAGCTGATTGAGGATCCGGAGCGGGCGCAGTATCTGCGAGATCTCGTGGAGAGGGCAGAAACTCTATTTGATGAGTGCCGGAGCCTGGTGATGGACATGCTTGCCGAAACGATGCCGGAACCCGGTCACCGCGAAACCAGGTCGCGTGCCCAGGACCTGTTCAAGACAGGCCCATTCCCTGCGGTCTACTTCGCTACGGCGGAACGGGCATTGCCCGAAGTCCTGCGTCTGCTGGCGATAGATGAGTACGCAAATGCGAACGATCACTGGTGCATGGCGCTACGCCGAAGCGCGTTGGCTGCATGGAATGACACCTTAACTGGATTGGGCAGGTCCGTCAGAACATTGCGTGCCGAGGCAAGGGTCTTGCAACGCTTCCTGGGGGCGTTAGCGAAGCACGTGCCGCTGCAAGACACATCCACAACTGTCCAGGAGGAATGAAGTGAGCGAGCGTGCAGAAAGATTCGTCCAGCATCTGGCTGCATTGCAAGGCGAGAATCCGGGCGCCATGGCCGCATTGCGGCGTAGCCAGGCGTTCGCGCCAGGTACGCATGCGCCAGCTTTTCCTTTCGTGGAGCGTTTCGTGGGGTCCGAATGTCCTGCATGGGATGCTTGGCGTCTGGCGTTGTATGTGGTTGCAGGGCTATTTGCTCGCCACCCCCTGCAGGAGAGCTGCAGCTTCGCTGCAGCATTCGGTGATCTGATGCGCGAGCGAGAAAGCAAAAGCATTGAGAAGAGATTTATCGCTCTCCTCGAGGCGGACGCGGAGAACGTTGCCTATTACCTGCGCCAGGCGGTCAGCCTGCTGGCATCCGAGCAGGTCGGAATTGATTACGTCCAACTGCTGGATGATCTAGCCGTCTGGATGAATCCGCATGCCGACACCGATCGGATCCGTCAACGTTGGGCTCGTGATTTCTACCGAAAATCCAACGATGGCGAAAACCAAATCTCCAATCCAGGTTCGTAAAGGATGAATGCCATGAGCCTTTTTGTCGAGTACCACCTGATCCAGAACTTTGCTCCTTCCAACCTCAACCGAGACGACACCGGGGCACCGAAGGATGCCGTGTTTGGTGGCCACCGCCGGGCACGGGTGAGCAGCCAGTGCCAAAAGCACTCAATCCGACGTGAGTTCGCAAAACATGAATTGATTCCACAAGGAAATCGTGGAATTCGCACAAGGAAGCTGCGGGGCCTGCTGTTAAAGCATCTTTCCGGGCGGGATCGCGATGAAGCCGAAAGCAGGATTGAAGCAGCGCTTGGTGCTGTTGGTCTCGCGTTGAAGGATGGAATGACCCAGTACCTGCTGTTTCTCGGTGAGCAGGAGGTCGCTGGATTTGCCGGGTTGATTGAACAGCACTGGGATGATTTGACGGTAGACGTCGGCAAGAAGAGCAAGAAGGATGCGAGGGCAGCCGTTCCGGCGGAGATTGTAAAGAAGGCCAAGGCAATACTTGATGGTGGAAGGGCCGTGGACGTGGCCTTGTTTGGCCGCATGATTGCGCACCTGCCTGAAGGAAAAAAGGATGCGGCATGCCAGGTGGCTCATGCCATCAGCACTCACAGGGTGGAGCGTGAGTTCGACTACTACACTGCAGTGGATGACGTTTCCGAAGATGACGAGACCGGTGTCCCGATGATTGGCCACGTTGAGTTCAATTCGGCCACGTTCTATCGTTACGCCGTGCTGGATGCGGACAAGATGATTGCCAATCTCCAAGGTGAACGCGAGCTCGCCATTTCGGCCATCGGAGCGTTTACAGAGGCGATTGTGCGTGCCATTCCAACGGGCAAGCAGAACAGCTTCGCTGCGCACAATCCACCGGAATTCATTGGTGTGAGCCTGCGTCGGGCCATGCCCATGAATCTGGCCAATGCTTTCGAGAAGCCGGTCATTGCGCGCGCTGGCGAATCCTTGACTGGCCAATCGGTGTCGGCGCTTGCCGACTACGAGGCCGGTTTGGCTCCGATCTACGGCTCACCGCAGGACCAGTGGCTGTACCTGGACCTCACCGGCCGCTGGCCAAAGAACAATGGCGAGGCGCAGGCGTCCCTGTCTGATCTGGCAAAGAGGGTGAGCGAACTGGTTGCCGAGTACTGGGGGGACTGACCGTGGCCACCTTGTTGTTGCGGCTGCAGGGGCCGATGCAGTCCTGGGGTACTACCAGTCGTTTCAATGAGCGGGATACCCAGTTGGAGCCATCAAAGTCGGGAGTGCTTGGTCTGTGTTGTGCTGCGCTCGGGCGAGACCGAAGCGAACCTGTTGACGACCTTGCGGCCCTACGTATGGGAGTGCGTGTCGACCGGGAAGGAGTGCCGATGCGGGACTTCCATACCTTGATTGATGTGGTGGGTTCCAGTGGGACAATCAGGAAAGATCCGGTTGTCAGTTACCGCAATTTCCTGTCGGACGCGGTGTTTCTTGTTGGGTTGGAAGGGGAACGTGCACTGCTCGAACGACTCCAGGGTGCCTTGCGTGCGCCGGTCTGGCCACTGTTTCTTGGGCGCAAGAGCTTCGTACCATCGGCGCCCGTGTATCTGCCAGACGGGTTGGTGGATCTGCCACTGGTGCAGGCCCTGAAAAGCTGTCCATTGCTTGTCAAACCTCGCACACAGCGGTTTCGCCTTGTGGTGGAAAGCGATGGAGAGGGTTCGATCCGTCTCGATCAACCGGTAGCGCCATTCTCCGAGCGTCGCTTTGGTCCGCGACACGTCGTTTCCTTCTATGAGACCACAGGGGGTGAACATGTATCTGGCCCGCCTATGGCTTGATCCCTTTGCTGAGCAGGCCCGCCGGGACCTGGCCGATCCATACCAGATGCACCGAACCTTGGTGCGCGCATTTGTGACTAATGACTTCCAAGCCCCTCCGCGCTTCCTGTGGCGCTTGGAGCCGATGTCGCCTTGGCGTGATCCACAGCTGATTGTGCAATCTGCGCAGTCAGGCAGGTGGAGGTACCTCGAAGACCTAGGTAATTATCTGAAGCGTCCAGTCGAGAGCAAGGAGGTGGACCTTGACCGCCTGCTGCAGGAAGGGGCGCGTTACCGCTTCCGGATTGCCGCGAATCCGACTGTGACGCGTAACCGGAAGCGCTATGGCTTGGTTGGAGAGGAAGCGCAACTGGCTTGGCTGGATCGCCAAGGTGCCCGCCATGGATTCCAGGTAGAAAGCGCCCTCGTAATCGGTGCGGATGTGTTGGGAAGTCGCAAGGATAGCCAGCTGGTCCGGCTGCGGCGTGTGTATTACGAAGGAATCCTTACGGCAATGGACCTCCCTGCACTCTCAAATACCCTCCTCGCCGGAATAGGTCCCGGCAAGGCGTTCGGCCTTGGCTTGCTTAGTATTGTGCCCGTGGGGCGCACCGACCCAGCTGCGTAGGGCGTGAGGGGAAGCAGGGAATGCGCGTCATCGGATACGGCAACGGTTGGCGGATATTTCAACTGCCATGCGGGTGGATCATCACAATTACCTATGTCCGTCCAGGCAGTCCGCCACAGCTGACCTGCAGGGGTGCTCCATCGTCGCGAACCTTCGGATTCTAATGAGTAGCGAGAGTTCGTATCCATGGGAACCTCGCTATTGCCTCCTCTCAAGCCATTGCCCATGAAAGACAGGGTTTCCATGATCTTCGTCCAGTACGGGCAGATCGACGTGCTGGACGGCGCATTCGTCGTGGTGGACAAGAACGGCGTGCGCACGCACATCCCGGTCGGGTCGGTGGCCTGCATCATGCTGGAGCCGGGCACGCGCGTTTCCCACGCGGCGGTGAGGCTGGCGGCCCTGGTGGGGACACTCCTGGTATGGGTGGGGGAATCGGGAGTGCGCCTGTACGCCAGTGGCCAGCCAGGGGGTGCCCGGGCCGATCGTCTGCTGTATCAGGCAAGGCTGGCCTTGGACGACGAGTTGCGGCTGAAAGTCGTGCGCAAAATGTACGAGGTCCGCTTCGGCGAACCCGCGCCATTGCGGCGCAGCGTCGAGCAGCTGCGTGGCATCGAGGGCGTGCGGGTGCGCGAGACCTACAAGCTTCTCGCGCGCAAGTATGGCGTGAGCTGGCGTTCCCGCAACTATGACCGTGAGGAATGGAATGCTGCGGACATCCCCAATCGCTGCCTGTCCGCGGCCACGGCCTGCCTGTACGGCATCACGGAGGCGGCGGTACTGGCGGCCGGATACGCACCGGCGGTAGGGTTCATCCACACCGGCAAGCCGCTGTCGTTCGTGTACGACATCGCCGACCTGTTCAAGTTCGACACCGTAGTCCCGATCGCATTCCGCATCGCCGCCCGGTCGCCCCGGGAGCCGGAGCGGGAGGTGCGCCTGGCCTGTCGTGACCTGTTCCGCAGCGAGAAGCTGCTGGGGCGCATCATTCCGACCATCGAGGAGGTATTGGCGGCGGGAGGCATCCAGCCGCCTGAAGCCCCGGTGGAGTCGGTGCCACCGGCCATCCCCAATCCGGAGGGAATCGGGGATATCGGCCATCGGGTGCAGGGATGAGCTTCCTGGTCGTCGTCACGGAAAACGTCCCGCCCCGCCTGCGTGGCAGGTTGGCCTTGTGGCTCCTGGAGGTGCGGGCGGGCGTATACATCGGCGATGTGTCGCGTCGCACCCGGGAGATGATCTGGCAACAGCTGTCCGAGGGCTGCGAGGACGGGAACGTCGTCATGGCTTGGGCCAGCCGCCACGAATCGGGCTACGAGTTCCAGACACTTGGCCCGAACCGGCGTGTTCCCGTGGAGTTCGACGGCCTGCGACTGGTGGCTTTCCATCCGCCGCCGGAACACGCCGCTCTTTGACAATTCAGTTTGGTAGGATTGCGGCCGCCGAATTTTCTTCGGTGCATCAGTTATTTGCGTCAAGTGTGTTCCCCGCGCACGCGGGGATGACCCGCTGGAAGCGCCGGGAGCTGGTCGGGGAAACCTGTGTTCCCCGCGCACGCGGGGATGACCCGACGTACGTGAGCGTTGACGGCTGGATTCCGACGTGTTCCCCGCGCACGCGGGGATGACCCGGACGGCACCCAGGTCATTTTCAAGGAGCAGAAGTGTTCCCCGCGCACGCGGGGATGACCCGCCCAGCGTCACGGTGCCCTCGCCCTTCGCGTAGTGTTCCCCGCGCACGCGGGGATGACCCGCCTGTGGATAGCGCCCCGGATGTGTTGCTTTTGTGTTCCCCGCGCACGCGGGGATGACCCGGCCTCGCAGTCGATCGGCGGCGGAACGAACACGTGTTCCCCGCGCACGCGGGGATGACCCAACGCCAAGGGAGCAGTCGTGACCATCAACCAGGTGTTCCCCGCGCACGCGGGGATGACCCGGGCGACATTCTCGAACCGGGCGAAATGCTGGTGTGTTCCCCGCGCACGCGGGGATGACCCGCCCAGCGTCACGGTGCCCTCGCCCTTCGCGTAGTGTTCCCCGCGCACGCGGGGATGACCCGCATTTAAAGCAGGTGGAAAGCGCCTCGCCCTGGTGTTCCCCGCGCACGCGGGGATGACCCGGCCCAGATCCTCGGGCAGATGGCCGATGTGGAGTGTTCCCCGCGCACGCGGGGATGACCCCTCGAATGCGGCGATCCCGGTCGTGCCGCTCCCGTGTTCCCCGCGCACGCGGGGATGACCCGCAGCGAAGCGAGAGGCCGGAAGGAACGCGGTCGTGTTCCCCGCGCACGCGGGGATGACCCGTCCGACGCCGAGCGCGAAGCGGAGCAGTTGCAGTGTTCCCCGCGCACGCGGGGATGACCCGCTGCCAGTCCGTGCACTGCATGAACTCAAGCAGTGTTCCCCGCGCACGCGGGGATGACCCGGTTGCGAGCCGTCTACGCGACCCTCCCGACCTGTGTTCCCCGCGCACGCGGGGATGACCCGCCCGAACGCGGCAAGCTTCTCGCTGATCTGCCGTGTTCCCCGCGCACGCGGGGATGACCCGCAGGAACAGAAACAGGAACAGGAACAGGAGTAGTGTTCCCCGCGCACGCGGGGATGACCCGGAACTTCACCACCCACACCCACTTCGCGGACCGTGTTCCCCGCGCACGCGGGGATGACCCGACCGAACTGGATCGCATCGCGGCCGAGCTGAAGTGTTCCCCGCGCACGCGGGGATGACCCGTTCGGCATCCGATCCGGCCAATCCCTCGCGGTGTGTTCCCCGCGCACGCGGGGATGACCCGGCCAAGCAGTGCCCCGGGTGCGAAGCATTGCTGTGTTCCCCGCGCACGCGGGGATGACCCGGGAGATGGCCATGGGTCAGGTCTCCTGGCGGCGTGTTCCCCGCGCACGCGGGGATGACCCCTTTGGCGATGCCCGCTGTAGGCTTTTGCTTACGTGTTCCCCGCGCACGCGGGGATGACCCGGCAAACGCGGTGATGTGGATGGACAAGTCGGGGTGTTCCCCGCGCACGCGGGGATGACCCGGCCAGCGGCCAGCTGGCCAACGGCGTGATGGAGTGTTCCCCGCGCACGCGGGGATGACCCGCCGATCCACGTCCGGCAGTACCGGGACTGGCGGTGTTCCCCGCGCACGCGGGGATGACCCGATCGCCAGCTACATCATGGCCCTCGAACAAGAGTGTTCCCCGCGCACGCGGGGATGACCCGATCGCCAGCTACATCATGGCCCTCGAACAAGAGTGTTCCCCGCGCACGCGGGGATGACCCTGAAGGCATCCGACCCCGAGGCCGCCAGGATCATGTGTTCCCCGCGCACGCGGGGATGACCCGATCGAGCACGTGCCCGGCGACCGCGCCTATTAGTGTTCCCCGCGCACGCGGGGATGACCCGAGTCCATGCTCTTGCTCTTGACGTGCTTCCTCGTGTTCCCCGCGCACGCGGGGATGACCCGACAGATGCTCAAGGTCCGTGCCGAACGTGACCGTGTTCCCCGCGCACGCGGGGATGACCCGTGCCCGCGCCTGCGGGCCGCGCATGGCCAGGAGTGTTCCCCGCGCACGCGGGGATGACCCGTAGACGCCGGCCAGCAACCAGCCCCACGCCCAGTGTTCCCCGCGCACGCGGGGATGACCCGGCGGACCGATGAAGGCATCTCGCACCGCCGTGGTGTTCCCCGCGCACGCGGGGATGACCCGCCGCATCTGGCGCAATCGTGCAGCTTGGGCAGGTGTTCCCCGCGCACGCGGGGATGACCCGTCAGACGCCGAGCGCGAAGCGGAGCAGTTGCAGTGTTCCCCGCGCACGCGGGGATGACCCGCACGAGTTCGGCACCGTGGTCGTGGACACAATGTGTTCCCCGCGCACGCGGGGATGACCCGGACGTGTGCGCAGTAGGAGCATCGGCACGTCTGTGTTCCCCGCGCACGCGGGGATGACCCAGCCAGTCCAGGCTGTCCACCACGACGGTGCCGTGTGTTCCCCGCGCACGCGGGGATGACCCGAACGACGACTTCGCGTCGTCGGCGCTGAGCTGGTGTTCCCCGCGCACGCGGGGATGACCCGACCAGCCACAACGCGATCCGTCGCATCACGCCGTGTTCCCCGCGCACGCGGGGATGACCCGCGCGCCGAGCAAGCCGAAGCAATTAATCGCCTGTGTTCCCCGCGCACGCGGGGATGACCCGATGGGCAAGACGACCCTGGCGCAGAACATCGCGTGTTCCCCGCGCACGCGGGGATGACCCGCTCGATCAGCATGTGCTGGCGGGCGGCCTCCCGTGTTCCCCGCGCACGCGGGGATGACCCGCGCAGACCTTCCACAATGGTCGGCCAATCCACCGTGTTCCCCGCGCACGCGGGGATGACCCGGAGTAGCTGTTGAGGTCGCTCATTTCGTCTCCGTGTTCCCCGCGCACGCGGGGATGACCCCAGGGGCGGCCGTCCGGAGCGGCGCCGGCGCCTGCGTGTTCCCCGCGCACGCGGGGATGACCCGTCGTCGTGGCCTTCCTGGCCGACGCCGTACACGTGTTCCCCGCGCACGCGGGGATGACCCGATACGTTGTGCCGTGCTCATCGAGCATTTCAAGTGTTCCCCGCGCACGCGGGGATGACCCGGCCAAGCGCATGGGGATACGCGAGGCACAGCTGTGTTCCCCGCGCACGCGGGGATGACCCGAAGAGCACGACTACCAGCGGACCCAGCCGGCAGTGTTCCCCGCGCACGCGGGGATGACCCGACGCGCGCCACACGGCTGGTCACCGGGATGGCGTGTTCCCCGCGCACGCGGGGATGACCCGATCCGTGTGGCGGTTGATTTCGGCCACGGCGGGTGTTCCCCGCGCACGCGGGGATGACCCGCCTGTGGACGCGTTCGGCATCGGCTTGGTGTTGTGTTCCCCGCGCACGCGGGGATGACCCGCCTTCGTCGGACGACGGAACTGCATCGCCGCCGTGTTCCCCGCGCACGCGGGGATGACCCGGCGGTACGGGCGGCCCTGACCCCTCCCCCGAAGTGTTCCCCGCGCACGCGGGGATGACCCGTCCTTTTCGATTCGTGTCTGAGGAGCAACGATGTGTTCCCCGCGCACGCGGGGATGACCCGTTGTCGTTGACTTTGCCGAATGCGACCTTTGCGTGTTCCCCGCGCACGCGGGGATGACCCGACCCCCTACGAGCTGGACGAGGTCATGGAGGCGTGTTCCCCGCGCACGCGGGGATGACCCGAAGAAGGGCAGCGGCCAGCCCTGGGACGAGACGTGTTCCCCGCGCACGCGGGGATGACCCGTGTCCTTCGTTGGTTCAGATCGGCCCCATGCCGTGTTCCCCGCGCACGCGGGGATGACCCGGATCGCGGCACCTGCACCAGCCGGGTGCGCGTGTGTTCCCCGCGCACGCGGGGATGACCCGATCATGGGCAAAGTGGTCAACTGCGCCGACCTGTGTTCCCCGCGCACGCGGGGATGACCCGTCCGCACGCCGGGCGGCATACATTGCGATGCACGTGTTCCCCGCGCACGCGGGGATGACCCGGTCTATGCGTCGCAGGAGGAGCTGGACCAGGCGTGTTCCCCGCGCACGCGGGGATGACCCGTCCTCGATGGTGTACTCGGCCCAGCCGGTGGAGTGTTCCCCGCGCACGCGGGGATGACCCGGTGAAGCACAGCAGCACGATGCCAGCCGCGAGCGTGTTCCCCGCGCACGCGGGGATGACCCGCCAGGGGTGACCGTCGCGCTCAACCCAGCCCAGTGTTCCCCGCGCACGCGGGGATGACCCGCTGTCGGGCACCTGGGAGGGCATGACCTCGAAGTGTTCCCCGCGCACGCGGGGATGACCCGGAACAGCAGTGGCTACGGGCTGCCAAGCTATAGTGTTCCCCGCGCACGCGGGGATGACCCGCGCCCGAAGTTGGCTGCGCGGTGGGCGACGGAGTGTTCCCCGCGCACGCGGGGATGACCCGTCATCCATCACCCCACCCCCTTCCCATCCTCGGTGTTCCCCGCGCACGCGGGGATGACCCGGCAGCTAATAACGTTGCTGCGATGACCCGCGCCGCTCTGATGTTGTGCTGTGCGTTGAGTACGTTCCCCGAAACAAGGGGATAATGACCGCCCGCAATCCGGGGGGGAAGGATGCCTCTTGAGGCCTCGCTTGCGCACCGGATGACTTGCCAGCTCCCGCGGCGATGGTTCCCCCACGCATGGCTCCCCAGGGCTTCTACTTGCCCCTTGAGCCGTCGAAAGCCACGGGTCGGTTGATGTCGGCTCGCGCCAGTACACATACAATTGCGCGATGAATACCCCCTACCCCACCGTGCGGCTGAAGAACGCGTGGCGTTCCAGCCATCCCTGGATCTTCCAGAAGCTCGTCGAGAAGCCGGCCCAGCGGCCGCGCCCGGGCGAGATCGTCGACGCCTACGACGTGGACGGCCAGTTCATCGGCCGCGGCTTCTACAACGGCCACTCGCGCATCGCCGTGCGCATCCTGGAAACCGATCCGGAGGTGGCGGTGGACGCGGCCTGGTTCGCGCGCCGCATCGGCCGGGCGGTGGAGCTGCGCCGGCAGGTGCTGGGCCTGGACCAGGTCTCCGATGCCTGGCGGGTGGTCCACGCCGAGGGCGACGGCCTGACCGGCCTGGTGGTGGACCGCTACGCCGACCTGCTGGTGGTGGAGTTCTTCAGCGCCGGCATGTGGCGCCACCGCGAGTGGATCTACGCCGCCCTGCGCCAGCACTTCCCCGGCGCGCGCATCTACAGCTTCGCCGAGGAGCACGTGCAGAAGCAGGAGAGCTTCGACTTCCGCCCGACCTACAGCGAGGGCGGGGCCTGCGAGCCGGCGGTGATCACCGAGCACGGCATCCGCTTCCGTGCCGACCCGGCCGGGGCGCACAAGACCGGCTTCTTCGCCGACCAGCGCGAGAACCGGCAGTGGCTCTCGCAGCACGTGGCCGGCAAGCGCGTGCTGGACCTGTGCTGCAACACCGGCGGCTTCGCCGTGTACGCGGCGGTGCGCGGCGCGGCCGAGGTCACCGGCATCGACATCGACGGCGACGTGATCGAGATCGCCAGGGGCAACGCCCGCCTGAACAACGTGCGCCCGCGCTTCGTCCAGGCCGACATCTTCCCGTGGCTGCGCGAGGCCGCCACCCGCGGCGAGCAGTACGACGTGGTGGTGCTGGACCCGGCCAAGATGACCCGCGACCGCGACCAGGTCATCGCCGCGCTGAAGAAGTACCTGGACATGAACAAGCTGGCCCTGGGCGTGGTCAGGCCCGGCGGCCTGTTCGCCACCTTCTCCTGCACCGGGCTGGTCTCGGAGGAGCAGTTCCTGGACATGCTGCGCCGCGCCGCGTTCTACGCCGGGCGCACGGTGCAGGTGGTCAGGGTGGCCGGCGCCGGCCCGGACCATCCGTTCCTGGCCCACGTGCCGGAGTCGCGTTACCTGAAGGCGGTGTTCTGCCGCGTGCTGGACTAGGCCTTCAGGCGTTGCCGCGCACGCCCGGCAGGGTGCGCGGGGTGGCGCCGGCCTGGCGTCCGGCCGGGCCGGAGCGGCGGGCCAGCATCAGGAAGTCGCGCAGGGCCACGGCGTTGTTGTGCTCCTCGTCGCGCGCGGCGTACAGCAGGGTCACCGGGCCACGGTCCAGGTAGGTGCGCAGCCGCGCCAGCCCGTCCGGGTTGGCGGCCAGTTCCTCGAAGTAGCGGGCGCGGAAGTCCTCCCAGCGTGCCGGGTCGTGGCCGAACCAGCGGCGCAGGCCGGCGCTGGGCGCCAGCGAGCGCAGCCAGGCCTCGATGGCCAGCTCCTGCTTGGTCTTGCCGCGCGGCCAGACCCCGTCCACCAGCAGGCGCTGGCCGTCGCCCGGCTCGGCCGGGTCGTAGACGCGCTTGAGGCGGATCGGCTGGCGGGCGGCTCGGGCCATGGGCGGCAGTCTTGGCGGGCCGGGTGTTTGCCCAATGTGAAGTCCGGCCGTCGCGGGGCCTGAGACAGCGGCCGGTAGACTGTGCCCATGACCGACACCGCCCTGCTCTACCTGATGGCCGGCCTGCTGCTGGCCGCCTTCGCCCTGCTCCTGGCCCTGTTCCTGCGCCGGCCGGAGGCGGCCCTGGACCGGCTGCGCGCGCAGCTGGAGGAGGCCCTGCGCGAGGAACTGCGCGACGGCCGCCTGGAGCTGCGCCAGCAGCTGGAC
>Ga0006573J49613_1023718_pt1 | contig 17243 bp, 14 predicted proteins | sample HigsolmetaAR203R_FD_49613 | JGI IMG/M metagenome (IMG submission 49613) | reverse complement strand
CTTGAGGATCGAGACGATCTGGGTCTCGGTGAAACGGGACTTCTTCATGGAACCTCCTGGCTGGGGAAAACATGCCAGAAAGTTCTACTTATGGGGTGTCTGCGGATCGGGGAAGCTTACGCAGGGATCCGGCACGCCGCCGGCGGCCAGCCACAGCGCCCACCAGGTCGGCCACAGCAGCAGGAGCACGCCGATCGGGCGGTCGCCGCGGACCAGCTTCCAGTACTGCCCCATGCGTTCGCGCCAGCCGGGGCCCGGCGCGGTGGCCGGCTCGTAACGTTCGTAAGCCATGGCCGGAAGGTTAGCAGGCCGGCACGAAGTGCCGGCCTGTCGTCCATCGTCAGGTGTTGCCCGACTTGTACTCGTAGTAGCCGTAGCTGTAGTAGCCGGTGGCGCGCTTCTCCACCGCGTTGAAGATCGTGCCCTTGACCTGCACGCCGTTCTGCTCGAAGCGCTTGAGCGCCAGCACGATCTCCTTGGCCTGGTTGAGGCCAAAGCGGGTCACCAGCAGGGTCGAACCGGCGTGGGCGCCGACGATGGCGCCATCGGTCACCGCCAGGATCGGCGGGGTATCGATGATCACCAGGTCGTAGCGCGGCCCCAGGGTGTCGAGGATCTGCTTGAAGCGCGGGTGCATCAGCAGCTCGGACGGGTTCGGCGGGATGTCGCCACGCACGATGTAGTGCATGTTCGGCAGGTCCGGCACCGCGTGGATGGCCGCGTCCAGGTCCAGCTTGCCGACCAGCACGTCGGACAGGCCGTTCTTGTGGCTGATGCCCAGCCACTTGTGCAAGGCGCCCTTACGCATGTCGGCATCGACCACCAGCACCCGCTGCCCGGCCTGGGCGATCACGGCGGCGAGGTTGGAGGAGACGAAGGTCTTGCCCACGCCCGGGCGCGGACCGCAGATGGTGAGGATGTTGTTCTTGGCCTCCAGCATGGCGAAGTGCAGGCTGGTGCGCAGACTGCGCAATGCCTCCACCGCCAGGTCCGCAGGCTCGTTGACGGCCAGCAGGTGCCGGCGGCCGTCGGCGCGGATATGGTGCAGGCCCATGCGGTCGCGCTTGGCCGTCGGCAGCGCCTTGGAGTTGCTCAGCGGGATGGCCGCATAGACCGGCAGGCCCAGCTCCTCGATGACGGCCGGGTCTTCGATGCCCGGGTTGAGCATGCGCTGGACGAACACGAAGGCGATGGCAAGGAATGCGCCCAGCATCGTCGCCACCAGCACCACAAGCGCCTTGCGCGGTTTGACCGGCTCGGCAATGTTGACCACGGCGGGATCAACGATGCGTACATTTCCCACCGTGCCAGCGCGCGCTACATCCAGCTGCTGGGCCTGGTTCAGCAGGGCGGTGTAGAGCTCGTTGCTGACCTGCAGGTCGCGGGTCAGGCGCAGCAGCTCCTGCTGGGTATCCGGCAGCTCGCTGATCTGGCGGCGGAAACCGGCCTTGCGCGCCTCCAGCTCGCCAATCTGGCTCATAAGCGCACGGTAGGCGGGGTGGTCGCGGGTAAAACTGCGATCCATCTCCGCCTGCTTGAGGCGCAGCTGCTGGATGCTGGTTTCGACCGCGACCTCCTGCTCCAGCAGGCCCTTGGTCTGCATCGTGATGTCCACGGAGTTGGCCGAGGACTGGTAACGGGCCATGGCCTCCTGCGCTTCCTCCACCTGCTTGCGCACGGTCGGCAGCTGGTCCTTGACGAACTGCAGCTGAGCCGCGGCTTCGGCCGAGCTGCGCTCGACGTTCTGGCGTACGTAGGCCTCGACCACTTTTTGCACGATCGCTTCCGCGCGTACCGGATCGACGTCGTCGTAAGTCACCTGGAGGATGCCGGATTCCTTGCCCTGCTCCGATGCACCCAGCTCTTCCTGCAGCGCAGCCACGACGTCCAGCCGCCGATGCTTGATGACCTTGAACTTCATACCCGGGTTGGCCCGCAGCGCGGCCACGTCGACCACCACGTTGCCCCCCTGGGCAGTCTCGCCGGCCCTGCCCCGGACGAGCTCCAGGCCATCTTCGTCACGGAGCACATAGGTGCCGCCTTCCAGGACTTCCAGCTCCAGTTCGGTGTCGATCAGCTTCGACGGCACCTCAAGGCGATGGATTTCCAGCGCTTCCCCGCCCCAACCATAGCTAGTCAGCCCCAGAAAAGGAGGCGCAATCTCACCGTCGCTTTCTGGGTCAAAGCGGCGCGCGATAAAGCCCCCGATCACCGGGAAGGTCTTGGGGACGACCTCGATGTCCAGATGGAGCTGATCCACCGCGGCACCGACCACGGTACGCGAGCGCAGGAGTGCTATTTCGGTGGTTGCCGCAACGCTACCGCTACCTGCCAGGGAAGTGAGGTCCGCAAGCCCTGGAATGGTCGGCATCTTGGACTCCACCTGAACCATGGCCTGGGCCCGGTAAACAGGCGCTGCGAGCAGTACATAAATCACGCTCGCAGCAAGGAATACGGCAGTGGTGGCGATTACCCACCACTTGCGGTCAATCAGTACGCCGACCAGTTCCCGCAGGTCGATCTCGTCTTCAGTGGCGGGCGTTACCGCTGCCTTTTCCTTGCCCATAGTTCTCTTCCAGATTTGTAAGACCGGGGGAACGTGACGCCGGCAACATCACTTGATGTAGGGGAGCCAGCTGTCGACGCAATCATCAATCAGTTGGTACACGTGCTCGAAGGCTTCGCGATGCTGGCGGTACGGGTCGGGGATCTCGCGCTGCCCCCGCCACTTGCCGAGTAAGAAGGTCTTGCCACTGACCTGGGGCACTTCGCGCGCGATCCTGGTCTGGTGGGCGTGCTCCATGACCAGAACCAGGTCCGCTGCGGCCAGTATGGAGGGCGTCGCCTGCCGCGCCTGGTGCCCGTCGGGGTCGATGCCCGCCTCGCGGAGCAGGGCGGCCGCTTCCGGATCGACCGGCCGCCCGACCAGGGCCTGCAGGCCCGCGGACGACACTTCCACGCCCGGGCGCCCCTGCAGCCGGTGGCGCATCAGCAGCTCCGCCGTGGGACTGCGGCAGATATTGCCCACACAGACGAACAGGATCTTTCTGAACACTAACGCCGGTCCCCGCGCTGACTGGTTCCAATGGTCCCGGAGCGCAGTACGTCCCGGCCGCGCGCAAGCTTACCCGATGAAGCCCGATGCTGCAGCGCGACAGCGTGAAGGTTTCGTGCATAAACCACGGATTGACAAGCCCCCCCGGGCCCGCTTATGGTCTGGCCTGTGAAGTAGCCCGTCCATCTTGAAACGGAGTTTCCCCCATGAAGACCAAGTTGGTCGGTCTGGCCATCGCACTGGGTCTGGTCGCGCAGCCGTACGCGTTTGCGCAGGATTCCAGTAGCGCCCAGCAGGAAGAGAGCGGCGATGCGGCGGGCAGCGACACCGCTGCGGGTGGAGGCGTCGATGGCGAAGCGGTTGCCTGGGCTGCGGCTGGCACCGCGCTGGCCATCGGCGTGCTGTCGGTGATCAATGACGATAACGACAACCGTGCCCAGCCGGGTCCCGGCCCGGGCCCGGGCCCGGGTCCGGGTCCTGATCCGGGCACGGGTGGCACTGGCGGTACCGGTGGCACTGGCGGCACGGGTGGTACCGGCGGCACGGGTGGCACCGGCGGCTGATAGCCCGCCCTGGATGTCTTGAGCACAAGGCCCGCCGGCCTTCGATGTCCGGCGGGCTTTTTTGTGTACGGGGTCCCCTCCCCCGTGAACTCGAATGGAAGCGACATGAATCGAGCCTACCGGTCCGGCGCGCTTGCGCTGATGGCGGCGTTTTTCTTTTCCGGCTGTGTCTGGGCCCCCGGCCAGCACCTGGCACGCACCAAGCCGGGCCCCGGCCAGATCCGAACTTCCGGTAATGACCAGCTGGACCTGGTCGCCATTACCCCGCGCCTGATCGCGCAGGAGCAAGCCGGGCGCGCCACGGACAGCATTCCTCAGGAATTGCTGGACTATCAGCCCGAACCGTACCGGATTGGCGTGGGGGATGTCCTCTACATCACGGTGTGGGAACACCCCGAACTGACCGTGCCGGCAGGTTCACAGCAGCAGACCAACCTCGCCGGCCGACTGGTGCAGAGCGACGGGACCCTGTTCTATCCGTACGTAGGCAAGATCCAGGCCGCAGGCATGACGCCGACCGAGCTGCGCGACTATCTGGCGCGTGAACTGGCCCGGGTCGTGCAGGAGCCGCAGGTCGACGTCTCGATCCTGACCTATGGCAGCCAGCGGGTGTGGGTGACGGGTGCGGCCCAGCAGTCGCGCGTGGTACCCCTGACCGTGACGCCGCAGACCCTGCAGGACGCGATCAGCAACGCCGGCTACAACGCCACGCAGGCTGACCTTTCTGGGGTGCAGCTTACCCGCGACGGTGTGACCTATACGCTGGACGTCACCCGCCTGGGTGGTCGTCCGATCTACCTGCGCGCGGACGACCAGATCTACATCCCATTCCTGGATGCCAAGGAAGTCTTCGTGGTGGGCGAGGTCAACCAGCCCGGCGCGCAGAACTTCAAGACCGGCAGCATCAGCCTCAGCCAGGCGCTGGGCCGTGCACGCGGCCTGGCGCAGGCCACGGCGGATGGCAATGCGGTTTACGTGATCCGCGGCGCCAAGCCTGATGCCTTGGAGCAGCAGCCTTCCGTGGTCTACCAGCTGGAGGCCAAGTCCCCCGCCGCATTCGCGGTGGCCAGCCAGTTCGAACTGCTGCCCGGCGACGTGGTGTTCGTGGGTGCCGCCGGCATCACCCGCTGGAGCCGCTTCGTGAACCAGCTGCTGCCGTTCACCGGCATCATCCGGAACGCCGCTGCCACCAGCAACGATCTTTCCAACAACTGACGGCCGCCGTGCAAGCGTCTACCGTCCGCCGGGCCCGCGGCTCCCGCCGCCGCCCCGGTTCCAGCCCGTTTCCGGCACGCGCCAGCGCCCTGGTTTCCCTGGCGCTGGTGCTGATGCTGGCCGGCTGCGGCACGGTGATGCAAACCAGTGTGGACTTCGTCCGTACCGCCGTGGCCGGCAAGGACGACCTCTCCGAGGCCGCAACCAAGGTAGCCGCCCTGCCCTACGCCAGCCTGCTCATGGACGATGGCCAGTACCGCGCGGTGATGGTGCTGGGCAACGATGACGAAGGGCGGCTTTCCTGGCATAGCCGGCAGGCCGTCGTGTTCCTGTGCGAGGGCGGCGTGCTCTGTGGCACCCATGGCCTGCGCGCAGGCCTGGATGAGGCCCGGATCGAAAGCGACAACCCGTTCACCGACCTGCGCACGGTGGGCGAGGCGGGCATCACTGTCAGCCGCCGCTACGACTGGCGCAGCGGCTACCGCTATGGCGTGCCGGTCACCGGCCAGCTGCGCCGGGTGGGCCAGGAAACCGTGGCGGATCCGCTGGGACGCAGCCGCACCCTGGCCAGGTACGAGGAACGCCTGGAAGGCCCCGGCGTGGAAGGCACCAATACCTACTGGGTCGATCCGGCCACCGGCGTGCTGTGGAAGAGCCGGCAGCTGGCTGCCCCGGATGTCTACCTCGAGATCAGTCTGATCAAGCCTTACCGGCGGAGGTCGCAATGATGCGATCGCGGGTAATGGCCATGGCCGGCCTGCTGGCCTGCATTTCCTTCGCTTCCGCCGCCCAGCCCCGCATGCTGCAGGTCTCGGCCGAGGGCGCGGTGCAGCGCGCCGGCACCTTGCAGCTGCCCGAGGGCAGCCGGTTCGACGACGCCGTCGTGGCCGCGATGCCGCGCCGTGATGCCTATGCCCTGGGCGCCTCGGTCTTCCGCAGGGAAGAACTTGCCCGGCAGGTCAGGCTGCGCGCCGGCCTGCTCCATGACCTGGAATCCCTGGCTACGGCCACCGATGCACCGCCTGCCGTGGCCGCACGCGCCCGTGCCTTGCATGCCTGGGTCTTCGCCTTGCCGGCCACCGGCCGCCTGCCGCTGGAAGGCAACCCGCGGCGACTGGAGGCGAGCAAGGGCGACCGCAACCGCCTGCTTGCCGATGGCGACCGCTTCCACTTCCCGGAGCGCCCGGCAACGGTGACCATCATCGGCGCCGTGCTACAGCCCTGCGCAGTGGCGCATGTACCGCTGCGCGACGCGGCCGACTACCTGCGTGATTGCACGGTGGATGGTGAGGCGGCCAACCGCGACGTGATCCACGTGGTGCAGCCCGACGGCAGCATCCACGCACTCGGCATCGCGCTGTGGAACCGCAGCGAGCCGCTGGCCTTGGCTCCGGGTGCCATCATCTACGTGCCGCTGCGCGCACGCGCCACGGAGAAATTCGCGCCCGAGCTGGATGGCGCGATGACCGCCTTCCTCGCCACCCTGCCCCTGCCCCACGACGGGCTGGTGAAGCCATGAGCCGCAACACCCTCCGCCACCGCGCCATGCCCGCCCTGAGTCTGCTCAGCCTGGCGGTATGCGGCGGGCTGCATGCCGAGGTGCCGGCCACGCAGAACGACTGGGGCGGTATCGGCCTGTTGCAGACCCCTACGGCGCGCATGGCCGACGAGGGTGAGTTTGCTTTTACCGCAAGCCATACCTCGCCCTATACCCGCTACAGCGTAGCGATGCAGCCGTTCCCCTGGTTCGAGGGCATTTACCGCTATGCCAATGTCCAGGGCGTCAGGTACGGCCCGGAGTGGTTCAGCGGCGACCAGAACTACAAAGACAAGTCCATCGACTTCAAGATCCGCCTGTGGGAGGAAGGGCGCTGGCTGCCAGAGGTCGCGGTAGGCGCGCGCGATATCGGTGGTACCGGGCTGTTCTCCAGCGAGTACGTGGTTGCCAACAAGCGCTTCGGCTCCATCGATGCCAGCCTCGGCCTGGCGACAGGTTACCTGGGCAGCAATGGCGGCATCGCCAACCCGATCGGCTGGATCGACGAGGACTTCAAGACCCGTCCGCGTGCCAGCAGCGATATCACCCAGGCGGGCAAATTCGGCTTGCGCTACCTGCTGCACGGCCCGGTTGGCGTGTTTGGTGGCGTTTCATGGCAGACCCCCTGGGAGCCGCTGCTGGTCAAGCTGGAATACGACGGCCACGACTACGATGACGAAGTGCGTATCGGCCGGCTGGAGCAGGATTCGCGCATCAACGTGGGCCTGCTTTACACCCCCAGGCCCGGCGTGCGGATCACGCTGGGTTGGGAGCGCGGCAACGAGCTGCTGGCCACGCTTACCTTGCGCGGCAACCTGAAGAACTCGCCGCGCCCGACCCGCTGGCTGGACCCGCCGAAGCCCCCGCTTCGCAGCGAAGTCGCCAGGAACACGGATGCGTCCGCAGGCTCCAACATTCCGGCCGATGCAACCGGCAGCGCGCCACAAGGCGCCGATGCCGAGGCAATCGCAGCATCAAACAACCACCCTCTCCTGCCAGGCCATACCTGGGAGAGCGTGGATGTGGAGCTGCGCCGCAGCGCCGGCTTCTACGTGCAGAAGGTCGAAGTCAACGATCACGAGGTGATCCTGCACGGCACCCAGCTGAAGTATTTCTACCCGACCGAGGGCCTCGGGCGGGCGGCGCGCGTGCTGGATACGGCGATCGATCCCAGCGTCGACTGGGTCACGCTGGAATACACGCGGCAAAACATGCCGATCGCGCAGAGCAGCGTCTCTCGTAATGCGCTCAACGCCTATGCGCAGGGCGATATCGACCTGACGGAGATGGCGCGCCATGTGGAGGTCAATCCGCCCGGCAGCTCGCGCGAGGGCGAGGTGGTCTACGAGGGACCGAAGGGGCGACGCTTCGATTACCACGTCTCCCCCGGGCTGAACGAGATCATTGGCGGCCCCGACGGCTTCTTCCTGTACCAGCTGACCGCGAACCTGCACACGAGCCTGCGGGTCAATGACAGCACTTGGCTTACCGCCACCACGGCGGTGGACGTGCACAACAACTTCCGCAAGTTCAAGTACGACGCCCCGAGCAACCTGCCGCGCGTCCGCACCGACATCCGCCACTACGTCACCACCTCCGACGTCACCATCCCGAATCTTCAGGTCACCACGGTGCATGCGCTGGGCCGTGACCTGTACGGCATGGCCTATGCGGGCCTGCTGGAGATGATGTATGGCGGCGTGGGCGGCGAGTTGCTGTACCGTCCCGTCGGCCAGCGCTGGGCACTGGGCGTGGAGGCCAACTGGGTCAAGCAGCGCGACTTCGACCAGAAGTTCTCGTTCCGCGACTACGAGGTCGCGACCGGGCACGCGACGCTTTACACCCACTTCGGCGACGACGGCCGCGTCCAGGTGGCCACCTCGGCTGGACGCTACCTGGCCGGCGACTGGGGCGTGACCCTGGATGTTTCGCGCATGTTCCGCAATGGCGTGGTAATGGGCGCGTTTGCCACCAAGACCGATGTCTCGTCGGCGGAGTTCGGCGAAGGCAGCTTTGACAAGGGCATTTACCTGTCCGTGCCGATGGACCTGCTGCTCCCCCGGTCCAGCCAAGTGCGTTCGCGTTTGATGTGGCATCCGCTGGTACGCGATGGTGGCGCGCGCCTGCAGCGCAAGTACAGCCTCTATTCGCTCACCGGCGAACGCGACAGCCACTTTTACTTTGATAATATTGAATACATAGACCCATAACCCGTTGACATAGCCTCCCAGACTGGATGAGCGGGAGGCACAAACTAAGGACTTGCAAGACTTGATGCTGCAATGCAACATCAAGTCTCCCCAACCGGCGCCTGCCGGCAACGCACAAGGATGAAGGGGAAATACCATGCTGCTCATGCCAATCAGGTCGGAAACCAGTGCCCCACCTCGGACGGCGAGCAAGTTCACGGCCGCCATCGGGGCGCTGATACGAATCGCGGACCCGCTGATCCTCGTTGGCGGTGCGCTGCTGGCGTACCGCATCCGCTTCGGTACCTGGCACTTGCAGAAGGACTACGTCAGCCTGGTGGTGATCACCACGCTGTTCGGCCTGCTGATCTTCGGGTCCTCCTCCCTCTACCGCAGCTGGCGTGGCCGCGGCCTTGGCGCCGAGCTGATGCACCTGGGGCTGTGCTGGCTGCTGATCTGCACCGGGGTTCTGTTCTACACGACCCTGATCCAGATGATCGGCGAACTGTCGCGGCTGTGGCTTGGCGCCTGGTTCGGCCTGAGCCTGGCCGGCGCCGCCTCCATCCGCATCGTGTTGCGCGGCTGCGCCTCGTGGGCCCGTGCACGCGGCATGGACCTGCGTACCGCCGTGATCGTGGGTGGCAACCCGGATGCACAGCGCATCGTCGACACGCTGCACCGCAATCCCTGGATGGGCATCAAGGTTGTCGGCTGGTTTGCTACCAGCGCCGACCGTTGCGCATTGCATGGCATCCGCCCCATGGGCCGGGTGGACCGGCTGGCCGCTTTCGTGGAGGCCCGGCACATCGACCAGGTCTGGATTGCCCTGCCCATGCGCGAGCAGGACCAGATCGCCTACGTGTTGCGGCAGCTGGATTTCTCCACCGCGGACATCAAGCTGGTGCCGGACCTGTTCGGCCTGCAGCTGCTGAACCATTCGGTGGAGCAGATTGGCGGCCTGCCGGTACTCAACCTGCGCTCCAGCCCCCTGGATGGCCCGGCCCATCTGGTCAAGGCCACCATGGACAAGGTGCTGGCCTCCCTGATCCTGCTGATGATCTCGCCACTGATGATCGCGATCGCCATCGGCGTGAAGCTCAGCTCGCCCGGACCGGTGTTCTTCCGCCAGTTGCGCCACGGCCTGGGCGGCAAGCCCATCGAGGTGTGGAAGTTCCGCAGCATGCGGGTGCACCAGGAGGAAGACGGCAAGGTCACCCAGGCGCGCAAGAATGATTCCCGCGTGACGCCGTTCGGCGCCTTCCTGCGCCGCACCAGCCTGGACGAACTCCCCCAGTTCATCAACGTGCTGCAGGGCTCGATGTCCATCGTCGGCCCGCGCCCGCACGCCATCGCCCATAACGAGCAGTACAAGACCCTGGTAGACCGCTACATGCAGCGGCACCGGGTCAAGCCCGGCATCACCGGCTGGGCCCAGGTCAACGGCCTGCGCGGGGAAACCGATACCGTCGAGAAGATGGCACGCCGCGTGGAGTACGACCTGTACTACATGCAGAACTGGTCACCCTGGTTCGATCTGCGGATCATCCTGATGACCGTGTTCAAGGGCTTTGTGAACAAGAACGCGTACTGAGCCGACGACGGGCTCACGGAGTACAAAACGGAGCATCCAATGAAGATTGCTGTTGCCGGCGCGGGCTATGTCGGCTTGTCCAACGCTGTCCTGCTCGCGCAAAACCACAGTGTGGTCGCCTTGGATATCGATCCGAAGCGCGTTGAACTGATCAACGCCCGCAAGTCGCCCATCGAGGACCGGGAGATCGAGGACTACCTCGCCAATCGCCCACTCGACCTGAAGGCGACCTTGGACAAGCACGAAGCCTACGCCGGCGCAGATTTCGTAGTGATCGCCACGCCCACGGACTACGATCCCCAGACCAACTACTTCAATACCTCCTCGGTGGAGTCCGTCATCCGGGACGTAAAGGAGATAAACCCCGCGGCGGTGATGGTAATTAAGTCTACCGTCCCGGTGGGATATACGCGCCGCGTCCGAGCGGCCCTGGACATTGAGAATGTAATCTTCTCGCCAGAGTTCCTGCGAGAGGGGCGTGCACTATACGACAATCTCCATCCGAGCCGCATTGTGGTGGGCGAGCGCTCCGAGCGCGCCCAGCGATTTGCCGCCCTGCTGCAGGAAGGGGCCATCGACAAGGACGTGCCGGTGCTGTTCACCGACGCGACAGAGGCAGAGGCGATCAAGCTGTTCGCCAATACCTACCTAGCCATGCGCGTGGCCTACTTCAACGAGCTGGACACCTATGCCTGTACACACGGTCTGGATACGCGCCAGATCATCGACGGCGTATGCCTAGATCCGCGCATCGGCAACCACTACAACAACCCCAGCTTCGGCTACGGCGGCTACTGCCTGCCCAAGGACACTAAACAGCTGCTGGCCAACTATCAGGACGTGCCGCAGAATCTGATGCGCGCCATCGTGGATTCCAACACCACCCGCAAGGACTTTATCGCCAGCGACATCCTGCGCCGCGAACCGAAGGTGGTGGGCGTGTACCGCCTGATCATGAAGGCCGGTTCGGACAATTTCCGCGCCTCCAGCGTCCAGGGCATCATGAAGCGCATCAAGGCCAAGGGCGTCGAGGTCATCGTCTACGAGCCCATGCTCAAGGACAGCGAGTTCTTCCACTCGCGCGTGGTCAACGACCTCGAGGCGTTCAAAGGGCAAGCCGATGTGATCATCGCCAACCGCATCACCGACGACATCCGCGACGTGGCGAACAAGGTTTACAGCCGCGACCTGTTCGGGGCCGACTGAGGAATGGGCTGAAGGCCATGAAGATCCTCGTCACCGGCGCGGCCGGTTTCGTCGGCTTCCACAGCTCGGTCCGCCTGTTGGCTGCAGGACACGAGGTGGTGGGCATCGACAACCTCAATGCGTATTACGACGTAAACCTCAAGCGCGGCCGCCTTGCCCTGCTGAATGGCAAGTCCGGCTTCTCCTTCATCCGGCTGGATCTGGCCGACAGGGAGGGCATGGCCGCCTTGTTCCGCCAGCACCAGTTCGACGCCGTGCTGCACTTGGGTGCCCAGGCCGGGGTCCGCTATTCGCTGGAGAATCCGTTCGCCTACCTGGACAGCAATCTGGTCGGCATGCTCACGGTGCTGGAAGGCTGCAGGCACAACGGCGTCAAGCACCTGGTGTACGCGTCCTCCTCATCAGTGTACGGGTCCAATATCAAGCTCCCGTTCGCCATCGAGGACCGCGTCGACACGCCGGTTTCGCTCTACGCCGCCACCAAGCGCGCGGACGAGCTCATGGCGCACACCTACGCACACCTGTACGGCTTCCCCATCACCGGGCTGCGGTTCTTCACCGTATACGGCCCTTGGGGCCGTCCGGACATGGCCTATTACAAGTTCGCCGACGCCATCATGGCCGGTCGTCCGATCGATGTGTACAACCACGGCGACATGCGGCGCGACTTCACCTACATTGATGACATCGTCGATGCCATCGAAGCCCTTCTCCAACAGGGGCCAAAGGTCCCGGACGCCGGTGCACCGCACAAGGTGTACAACTTGGGGCATAACCATCCCGAACAGCTGCTGCACATGATCGGGCTGCTGGAGGAACTCCTGGGCCGCAAGGCGGAGAAGCGCATGCTCCCGATGCAGCCCGGCGATGTGTACGCCACCTATGCCGATATCTCGGACATCAGCCGGGATTATGGTTACAGGACCAAGACCGACCTGGCCACAGGCTTGCACGAGTTCGTCACCTGGTACCGGAGCTACCATGGCCACTGCTGATCCCCAGGCGACCAGCCGCAATGATTGCTACGACTTCCCCGTAGTCATGGTTGGCGGGTTCCCGACCGCCTCCGTGACCCGTCGGCAGCTGGCCGAGTGCATGGTCAAGGACTGCATGGCAGCCCGCCGTAACCGGGAGAACTGGCTGCCGAAGGCTGTGTTCTCCTCGAACGGACAGGGCATCGCCCTCGCCGGACAGGATCCGGCGTTCGCAGATGCCATGGCTGCGGCCGATATCATCCATGCAGATGGCATGCCGGTGGTCTTCGCAAGCCGCAGGACCGCGCACCCGCTGCCCGAGCGGGTCTGCACCACCGATTTTTTCCATGATGCGGCCCAGGCGGCGAGCGAACACAAGCTGCGCTTCTTCATCCTCGGCGCGAAGGAAGAGCAGAACCGGGCCGTGGTCGAGGCCATCCGGAAGCTTTATCCGGATGTCGAGATCGTTGGCCGGCACCATGGCTACTTCCCGCCGGAGGACGACAAGCGCGTGTGTGACCTCGTCCGCGCGAGTGGAGCGGACGTGCTCTGGGTCGCCCTGGGAAAGCCCCGGCAGGAGTTCTGGTCGATCCGTAATCGCGAGAACCTCAAGGGCGTGGGCTGGATCAAGACCTGCGGCGGCCTTTACTCGTTCCTCACCGGCGACTCTCCTCGAGCGCCCGCTTGGATGCAGCGCCTTGGACTTGAATGGCTTTACAGAGCGTTTGAAGAGCCGAAGCGCCTTGGCTGGAGATACCTAAGTACCAATCCGATCGCAGCGTATCGCCTCCTCCGTTACACCTCGAGCCGTTAGCCGACCAAAATGCTAAGAATAAAGAGCAATCGTAAAAAAATCTCGGTGGCGAGCGGCATAGGCCTGCTGCTGGTTTCCACTTTGCTCCTGTGGCCCGTCGGCTTGGAACAGTTATTCCCCCCCCTTTTGCTATGCCTGTACGTGCTTATGTATATGGTGACGCAGAAGGTTGTGCCACGTTTCTGTCTGCCTAAGACAAGCTTGCTCTTACTCCTGTTCGGACTGCTTTTCATAGCATCCGGGCTGCAGGTCACTAGTGGGCCTCGGGTAATCACATTTACCCGAGACCTGATGACCTGGGCAACTTGCATACTCTTTTACTTTCACTTCTATTCACTTAGGGCAAATGGCACGCTCTCTGGAGCAGCCAAACCGATCTTCCTCTTCTTCTTATTCGTCAGCGCTACGTGCTTCTTCCACCTGGCATTTCCGACTTTTGAATTCAAGTCAATCGGATATTTGATTTCCCCACCTTCTATTGCGGAGACCATGACCGGCGGAAGGTACCTCCTGAAGAAGTTCGGCGAAGAGCTTTACTTCTTCGGGCTCACCGTACGGGCGCGCTCGATATTTGGCTCACCCATTCAGCTGTCTTGCATAATCGTCCTACTCATCCCCTTTGCTCTCGCACAGGTACAGAGCCGAATTACCAAGGTTCTCGTTTTTAGTCTGGGATTCGCAGTTATTTTCTTAGCGCAGGCCCGGCTTGCGATGATTCTATATCTAATTTTGCCCCTGTTGGCAGATATTGCTTCGCTTGTAATTGCAAGGCGCGGATCTCCACTCAAGCTCCTCTTGCTAGTTGCATTGATCTCCATTGTTGCCGCAGTGGGTTTGTTGTATGCGGGCGCTATCGAAGATTTCGTGTACGAGCTACTTTTCGAGCGACGCAAGGGAAGTGCAGAGTCGCGCAGTGCAATCTATGCACTCACCTTCTCAAGCTTCCTTGACAACCCTCTTCTTGGGCACGGAACACAGCTGGACTACCCGGGTCTCGACTACCCGCTTGGTTCTCACAGTACGCCGCTAGGGTTGGCGTTCAAGCATGGGGCTTTTGCTGCGGTTTGCATGATGGCGGTCCTCTTCCGTGGCTTGTCATCTTTGATTTATCTTGTAAGACATTCACAGGGGCGAGGCGACGCTCGGATATCAGCTTGGCTGGTCGCCAGCTTCAGCGCTTATCTAGCTCTTCTTGTCGTTAATGAGTTCATCGTTGACCTCTACCACGCGACGTTCCTCTTTGCGTTTATGGGAATGGTAGAGCGCGTTAGGCTTGAGAAGCAGCAAGGCGCCAGCCAGGTTAAAACCCAATCCGAAATCGGAAAACAACTCGCGGCGGCAGCGCTCATTCAATGAATTTTCTATATCGTTCGCTCCAGTTCGGCTTCATGCACATATGGCCGGCACTGGTTCTGATTTTCTGCGCCACTTTCCTGCCCGCCGGACAGCTTGGCGCGGTCGCCATCTTCCTTTCGGTGGCCACGCTTTTCCGGCCGCTGGTCGGCCTGTCGCTCGGCAGGACGGCGATTCGCAACGCAGGAGCCGCGTTCGCCGAGGGTGGGGACGCAAGGGCCCAGCAGGTAATCGCGCTCGCTACACGGCTCGGTTTCGCCATGTCGGCGCTGGGCCTTGTGTTCATCGTCGTGGCGGTACCGGTCGCCAACCGGATCTATGGATTGGAAATCTCGGCGATCGCAGTCGCCTTAGGTGCGTTGTTCATTTACGCCTTTGGTCTCACCGAGTTTCTCGACGGGATCATGCGAGCGCAGAGCCGCTTCCGCGCGCTCGCGTCGGCAGTGATTGCCAGCAGGCTGTTTGGAATTCTGCTCTTTGCTGTCGTCTTGCCGTTCGTACCGCAGGTCGAGGCACTTTTCGCATGCCTTGCCTTGGCGGAAGTTTCCTGTGTCATCCTGCTGGCGCGCCACTTCCTCCCCTCTTTCCGGCGACACGCGGCACCCTCCCTTTTATCCCGCGACGGCGCCTCACTGCTGAAGAACTGCCTGCCCGTCATCATTAATGCGCTGTCCGTCTACCTCTATGCACGGGCGATGGTGATGGTGGCCGGTTTGCATGACTCGGGCGCCGCTCTGGGCGGATTTGAGATGGCAGTTCAGCTGACCAACCTGCCAATGGCCTTGACGATCGTCTGCGCGACCGTCATGTCGCCAGCCATCGCCCGGCTGCATGCGCGCGGTACTGTCAGGAGCCTGGAAACCGCTAGTGCAGCCGCTTCGCAGGCAGCTGCGTTCTCGGTGTGGGCAAACATGCTGGCCGCGGGCTTCCTCATGGTTGTCGGCCCCATGGCAATCCTTTGGTTTTTCCCGGCCATCCCCGGGGCAGCCGTGGTGCTGGCCATCATTGCGCCGCTGGTCGCGCTCAAGGCCTACGCGCAGATCCTTTCGGGTGAGCTTGCCATCGCAACCGGAACCGCCAGCATCGCGGCACGAATCACGATCGTCTACGCCGTCCTGACGGTAGCCCTCGGTTACGCGCTTTCCGCGGTCGATGGCGTCAGGGGCGCGGCCATTGCCATGCTGATCGTCCATACACTCGCCGTTTGGACGACCGTGCGCGTTCTCGGCAGGGAAACGGGACTAAAGATCCGGTATCGCGGCAAGAGCAGCCTTGCGTCGGCGCTGGTCGCTACCGTGCCGACCGCTCTGCTTGTACTCGCCTTGAAGGATCACCCAGCGGCCGCGACGCTTGCAGGCGCAGCGACGTTCCTGCTGCTTGTCGCGGCGACCCAGTATCTGTCGGTCCGCCTTGGCTGGGGCCTGCATGAACCTCTCGTCGACGGGTGGCGCATGCTGCGGAACAGGAACGTCAGTGCCGAGGATGAGGCCTACGAACTTTTTGATGATGAGTCCCGTCCCGAACCAGACGCAAAGGACTATCGGAACGCGCTTGTCCGGTTGATCGGACTCAAATCCCCGGACGGCCTTGCCTTCTGGACGGGAGGCAACGGCGCCGCGGACGTGGTTCCACCACAGGATCACGCGGATATCGTCTATTCGCTTTACCTGATCGGTGAAGGTGAACGCATAGATCCGGGCGCTGCGAAGCGATTCGCGAAGCACCTAGCTGGGCTACCGTTGTACGGAAAGACGCGAAAGGGGCTGAACGCCCATGTGAGCGCGTACCTGCTCGCCACGATCCGCATCCTTGTCGAGCTTGGTAAGCTCAACTCCGAGGATGACATCGAGGAGATCTACCAGGATTGGCAGCAGGACCTTCTGTTCGACTCGCTGCTGCTCCCACGCTGGCCGCGCATGTGGTCCCACCATATCTGGCGGGTCAGCCACTGGATCGGCGGCTCCTGTTCGATCCTACTGCACCTTGCCGCTTCGGGCAGGGTCGCGTGGGCCACGAACGAGCTGCTCCAGCAGGTACTGGATGCCTGCGAGCGCCACATACTCGATCACCACACTGGACTGCTGAGGACGTATCGCTCGAAGCTGCTTCATCGCGGCTTCCGGAAACTTTACCAAGCACTCCATGACCCCGATATCGCCGATCTCGGCGGCATCGTGCACCTGCTTTGGGTCTACCACGCCATCGACCGGCGCTATGTTGGGTCGGCCGCTCTTTCTGCCGCCGCATCCCGGGAGCTTCGACGCGAGCCGTTCATGGAGTCGGTGCCGTATTGCCTGGATTTCGACATCATCCAGCTCAAACGCACCGCGGAATTCCAGTTCGACAAGGACACTGTCGCGCGCGCGGACAGGTTCATAGATGACACTCTGGCGTTCTTCCGCGCCCCCCTCAGCTCCACCTACACCTTGCACAAGCTGCCGGGGGCACTGGCGGCGCTGCATGAGTGCGCATTCATCACTGGCCAGGAAAAGGTCAGGGGACTGGAAGTTGAACGCACGGACATCATCCGAGTGGCGTACTGGCTTTAGTACCGGTCGACGATCACCCGCGCAACGAATACCGCATTGATGAATCAAACCTGGAGTAGATGATGAACCGCTCCCGATTTCCTGGACACGCCTGAGGGCGTAATTCACGCCGCCATGCGCTGCATCGCGGCGTGGTGATCCCGGCGCACCTGTGCCGGGCTGCGGTGGCCGTGCCGGCCCACCATCCAGTGCTCGTT
>Ga0006573J49613_1017395_pt1 | contig 18557 bp, 31 predicted proteins | sample HigsolmetaAR203R_FD_49613 | JGI IMG/M metagenome (IMG submission 49613) | reverse complement strand
ATCGCGTCGGGATGATGTCTTCGAAGCTCAGGCGGCCTCGGCGACGTCGTTCTCGTCATTCTGGGTCGGGCCCGAATCCTGGCCCTTGGCCGAGGGATCGCGGTCCACGAGCTCGATGATGGCCATTTCGGCGTTGTCGCCATAGCGGAAGCCGGCCTTGATGATCCGGGTGTAACCGCCGTTGCGGCCCGAATAGCGTTCGGCCAGGGTCGTGAACAGCTTCTCGACGATCGCCTGGTCCGACTGCGGCAGGCGGGCATAGGCCTGACGGCGGGCATGCAGGCCGCCGCGCTTGCCGAGGGTGATGAGCCGCTCGACGATGGGACGCAGCTCCTTCGCCTTGGGCAGGGTTGTCTTGATCTGTTCGTGTTTGATCAGGGCCGAGGCCATGTTCTGGAACATGGCTTTCCTGTGCTCTGACGTGCGACCGAGCTTCCGGCCTGCCTTACGATGGCGCATGGTACTTCTCCTGAGGCCTTGACGCGCTTAGGGCCTTAAATTTCCGACTCGAGTTTCTTGGCCAGCTCCTCGATGTTCTCGGGCGGCCAACCGGGCACTTCCATACCGAGGCGCAGGCCCATGCTGGCCAGCACTTCCTTGATCTCGTTCAAGGACTTGCGGCCGAAATTGGGCGTCCGCAGCATTTCCGCCTCGGTCTTGCGGACAAGATCACCGATATAGATGATGTTGTCGTTCTTCAGGCAGTTGGCCGAACGCACGGAGAGTTCGAGCTCATCCACCTTGCGCAGCAGGTTGCGGTTGAAGCCGAGCTCGTCCGCCGCCTTTTCCTGGCTTTCCTCACGCGGCTCTTCGAAATTGATGAAGAGCTGAAGCTGATCCTGCAGGATGCGGGCGGCGAAGGCCACCGCATCTTCCGGGGTCACCGTGCCGTCGGTCTCGATCTGCATGGTGAGCTTGTCGTAGTCGAGGATCTGCCCTTCGCGGGTGTTCTCGACCTTGTAGCTCACGCGACGCACGGGGCTGTAGAGAGCGTCCACCGGGATGAGGCCGATGGGGGCGTCTTCCGGGCGGTTGCGGTCGGCCGGGACATAGCCCTTGCCGGTATTCACGGTCATCTCGATCTTGAGATGGGCGCCTTCGTCGAGCGCGCAGATCACGAGATCGGGATTCAGCACCTCGATGTCGGAGGTGGTGCGAATCTGGCCGGCCTTCACCTCGCCCGGGCCGTCGGCCTCGAGCACGATGCGCTTCGGGCCCTCGCCCTTCATGGAGATCGCGAGCTGCTTGATGTTGAGAACGATGTCCGTCACGTCCTCGCGCACGCCCGGGATCGACGAGAACTCATGCAACACGCCGTCGATCTGAATCGCCGTTACCGCCGCGCCCTGGAGGGAGGACAGCAGCACCCGACGCAAAGCATTGCCCAAGGTCATGCCGAAGCCGCGCTCCAGCGGCTCGGCAATGACGGTCGCCCGGCGCCGGTTTTCGTGCTGGACCACCTCAAGCTTCGACGGCTTGATAAGCTCTTGCCAGTTCTTTTGAATCACGATTCAAACCTCGCGCTATAAACCCGGACCCGATGCCGAAGCCCGGCCCCGGGTCCCTGTTGAAAATCTGGTAAGCCGCGGCATGCCGCGGCCGGTAGCATTCCCCGCGCTCAGACCCGGCGGCGCTTGGGCGGACGGCAGCCGTTATGCGGGATGGGCGACACGTCGCGGATCGAGGTAATGGTGAAGCCGATGGCCGACAGCGCCCGCAGCGCCGATTCACGACCCGAACCCGGCCCCTTCACTTCCACCTCAAGCGTACGCATGCCATGCTCCTGCGCCTTGCGGCCGGCGTCTTCCGCGGCCACCTGGGCGGCATAGGGGGTCGATTTCCGCGAACCCTTGAAGCCCATGGAACCGGCGCTCGACCAGGAGATCACGTTGCCCTGGGCATCGGCAATGGTCACAATGGTGTTGTTGAAGGTCGCATTCACATGCGCAACACCGCTGGTGATGTTCTTGCGTTCGCGGCGGCGAATGCGGACAGGTTCTTTGGCCATCGCTTATCTTCCTAACTTACTTCTTCTTGCCGGCGATCGGCTTGGCTTTGCCCTTGCGGGTGCGCGCATTGGTATGCGTCCGCTGGCCGCGCACGGGCAGGCCCTTGCGGTGACGCAGGCCGCGATAGGTGCCAAGGTCCATCAGCCGCTTGATGTTCATCGCCACTTCGCGGCGCAGGTCGCCCTCGACAGTGTAGTCGCTGTCGATGATCTCGCGGATCTTGAGGACGTCGGCGTCGCTCAGATCCTGGACCCGGACATCGCCGGAAATGCCGGCCTTCTCGCAGATGTCCTTCGAGAATTTCTGCCCGATCCCATGGATGTAGGTGAGCGCCACCTCCAGCCGCTTCTGAGTCGGGATGTTAACGCCAGCTATACGCGCCACGGCCTGTTCTCCAAATCTCTCAAATATCGTCCAAAAGCTGTGTCGGGCTCCGTCGCAAGATGCGCGATTATATGGAGTCGCAACCTACAGTCAACTACGCTCATGCCCTGGCTGAGGCATTACGCCCGTTCGCCAGGCTGGTCAAGACCGCCTCGATCTGGCGGGCCACCTCGTCGATCGCCGCCATCCCGTCCACGGTATGGAGCACGCCCCGCTCCCGGTAGTAAGGGAGAAGCGGCGCCGTCTGGCGGTGATAGGCCTCGAGCCGCGCCGTCACCGTCTCGGCATTGTCGTCGGCGCGCCGGGTGAACTCGGTCCCGCCGCAGACGTCGCAAACACCTTCGACCTTCGGCGGCTGGAACTTCTCATGGTACCCCGCGCCACATTTGGCGCAGGCGAAGCGGCCCACGATCCGCTCGACGAGGGCGGCGTCGTTGACCTTCATCTCGATCACGCCGTCGAGCCGGAGGCCCTTGTCTTCCAGCATCCGGTCCAGCGCCTCGGCCTGGGCCGTGGTGCGCGGGAATCCGTCCAAGATGAAGCCGTTGCGGCAATCGGGCGCCTCGATGCGGTCACTGATGATGCCGATCACCACCTCGTCGGGCACCAGCTGGCCCGCATCCATGTAGGCCTTGGCCTGCTTGCCGACCGGCGTTTCGGCCTTGACGGCCGCGCGCAGCATGTCGCCCGTGGACAACTGGATCATGCCGCGGCTTTCCTGAAGCCGCTGGGCCTGGGTTCCCTTCCCCGCGCCGGGCGGGCCGAGCAGAATGATGTTCATCGCCGGCCCCCACGCAGCTTGGCCTTCTTGATCAAGCCCTCATACTGATGGGCCATCAGATGGCTGTGGATCTGGCCCACGGTATCCATGGTGACGCTGACCACGATCAGGAGCGACGTGCCGCCGAAATAGAACGGCAGGGCGTACTGCGAGATCAGGATCTCCGGCAGGAGGCAGATCACCGTGAGATAGAGCGCGCCCACCAGGGTCAGCCGGGTCAGCACATAGTCGAGATACTCGGCGGTGTTCTTGCCGGGACGGATGCCCGGAATGAAGCCGCCGTACTTCTTCAGGTTCTCGGCCGTGTCCTCAGGATTGAAGACGATGGCCGTATAGAAGAAGCAGAAGAAGATGATGCCCGCCGCATAGAGGAACATGTAGGCCGGCTGCCCGTGCCCGAGCGTCGCGGTCAGGGTCGTCAGCCATTCCGGGCCACCCTCGGCCGAGAAGCTCGCGAGAGTCATCGGCATGAGCAGGAGGGACGAGGCGAAGATCGGCGGAATGACGCCCGCGGTGTTGAGCTTCAGCGGCAGGTGAGAGCTTTCGCCCTGGGTGATCTTCATGCCCACCTGGCGCTTCGGATACTGGATCAGGATCCGGCGCTGGGCGCGTTCCATGAAGACGATGAAGGCAATGACCGCGGCCACCATGATGAGGAGGCCCGGGATCGCGAAGAAGCTCCAGTTCTGGGCCACCGACAGCTCGAAGGTGCCGGCGAGCGCCCGCGGCAGCTCGGCCACGATGCCGGCGAAGATGATGAGCGAAATGCCGTTGCCCACCCCGCGCGCCGTGATCTGCTCACCGAGCCACATCAGGAACATGGTTCCGCCAATGAGGGTGATGACCGTCGTCGCGCGGAAGAACGCGCCGGGGTCGATCGCCGCGCTCGACCCGCCCGCCGACATGGCCTCAAGCCCGATGGCGACGCCATAGGCCTGGAGCGCCGTCAGCACCACGGTGCCGTAGCGGGTGTACTGGTTGAGCTTCTTCCGGCCCGCCTCGCCTTCCTTCTTGAGCGCCGCGAAGGTCGGGGACACCGCCGTCAGCAGCTGCACGATGATTGAGGCCGAGATGTAGGGCATGATGTTGAGCGCAAAGATGGTCATGCGCTCGAGGGCGCCGCCCGCGAACATGTTGAACATGCCGAGGATGCCGCCCGACTGCTGCTGGAACACCTGCTGCAGCACAATGGGATCGATTCCCGGCAGCGGGATATAGGTGCCGAGGCGATAGATAATCAGCGCACCCAGCGTGAACCAGATGCGCTTCTTGAGTTCAGTCGCCTTGGCAATCGCCCCGAAGTTCAGGTTGGCTGCCAGTTGTTCTGCGGCAGAGGCCATGAATTACTCCGACCGGATCACGCTTCGGCTTCGGCCGCGACGGGCGCGAGCACCTGTACGCTGCCGCCCGCCTTTTCGACGGCCGCGATCGCCGACTTGGACGCGCCGGCCACCACGAGCTTCAGCTTGGCCTTGAGTTCACCGGTGCCGAGGAGGCGCACGCCGTCCTTGGCGCGGCGGATGACGCCGGCCGCAACCAGGCTTTCGGCGGTCACTTCATTGGCCGCATCGATCTTGCCGGCATCGACCGCTTCCTGCAGACGGCCGAGATTGACCTCCACATAGTCGCGCCGGTTGATGTTGTTGAAGCCGCGCTTCGGCAGGCGACGATGCAGGGGCATCTGACCGCCTTCAAAGCCCTTGATGGCCACGCCCGAGCGGGACTTCTGACCCTTCACGCCGCGGCCGCCGGTCTTGCCGAGGCCGGAGCCGATGCCGCGACCCACCCGGGTGCGGGGCTTGCGGGCGCCGCGATTGTCCGCAATCTCGTTGAGCTTCATGACTTACTCCTCCACGCGCACCATGTGGCGCACCTTGGCCACCATGCCGCGGATCGCGGGGGTGTCTTCAAGTTCGCGCGTGCGGTTCAGCTTGTTGAGGCCGAGGCCGACGAGCGTCGCCCGCTGGCTCTTCTCGCGACGGATCGGGCTTCCGATCTGCGTCACCTTGATGGTCTTCTTGGCAGCCATGTCTTACTCTCCGCTATCGTCGCCGCGTGCACCGCCCTCGCGCCGGCTGATGATGTCACCGACCTTGAGGCTGCGGCGCATGGCCACCGAGCGCGGGGAAGACTGCTTCTTCAGCGCATCGAAGGTGGCGCGGATCATGTTGTAGGCGTTGGACGAACCCAGCGACTTCGCAACCACGTCCTGGACGCCGAGGCCCTCGAACAGGGCGCGCATGGGACCGCCGGCGATGATGCCGGTGCCCTCGGGCGCCGAGCGGATCACCACCTTGCCCGCGCCATGGCGGCCTTCGCCGTCATGATGCAGCGTCCGGCCCTCGCGCAGCGGCACGCGGATCATGGACTTCTTGGCCGCTTCCGTCGCCTTGCGGATGGCTTCCGGCACCTCGCGGGCCTTGCCGTGACCGAAGCCGACGCGGCCCTTACCGTCGCCCACCACCATGAGGGCAGCAAAGCCGAAGCGCCGACCGCCCTTTACGACCTTGGCGACGCGGTTGATATGCACCAGCTTTTCGACAAAGTCGGTTTCTTCCCGTTCAAATCTTTCCGGCCGTGCCATGTCTTACGGCTTCCTTTCCTAATCCGTCAAACGCCTTAGAACGCCAGGCCGCCTTCACGGGCCGCGTCGGCCAATGCCTTGACACGTCCGTGATACAGGAACCCGCCGCGGTCGAACACCACGGTTTCGATGCCAGCAGCCTTGCAGCGCTCGGCGATCAGGCGACCCACTTCCTTCGCGGCTTCCAGGTTGGCGCCGGACTTGCCGCGGAGTTCCTTCTCAAGGGTCGAGGCGGAGGCGAGGGTCACGTTGTTGATGTCGTCGATCACCTGCGCATAGATGTGCAGGTTGGTACGATGGATCGAGAGCCGCGGCCGGCTGCCGCGGTTCTGGAAAATGCGGCTCCGCACACGGCGCTGACGACGCGCGAAAAGCTCCTTGGATTTCGTCCCCATGGCTGCCACCTTACTTCTTCTTGCCTTCCTTGCGGAAGATGAACTCGCCGGCGTACTTCACGCCCTTGCCCTTGTAGGGCTCGGGCTTGCGGTAGGCGCGGATCTTGGCCGCAACCTCGCCCACGCGCTGCTTGTTGATGCCCGAGACCACGATCTTGGTCGGCTCGGGGCAGGCGACGGTGATGTCCGCCGGCACCGGGAACACCACTTCGTGGCTGAAGCCGAGCTGCAGCTGCAGATCGCGGCCGCGGAGCGCGGCGCGATAGCCGACGCCGGTGATCTCGAGCTCACGGGTGAAGCCCTGGGTCACGCCGACCACCAGGTTGTTGAGCAGCGTGCGCTGCATGCCCCACATGGACCGCGCCTGCTTGTTGTTGGCATCCTTCGGCCGCACCACCAGCGCGCCGTCCTCGAGCGCAACCGTCACATCGTTGACGATCGGCATGGACAGTTCGCCCTTCGGGCCCTTGACCGAGACGACATTGTCGTTGACCGCGACGGTCACGCCCGCCGGGACGGGGATGGGTTGTTTGCCAATCCGCGACATGACTTCACTTCCTAGAATACGGTGCAGAGCACTTCGCCGCCGACATTGGCGTCGCGCGCTTCCGCATCAGACAGCACGCCCTTGGGCGTCGAGACGATGGAGATGCCGAGACCGTTACGGACCCGCGGCAGATCCCGCACCGACGAATAGACCCGGCGGCCCGGCTTGGACACGCGGGTGATCGTGCGGATCACCGGCTGGCCCTCATGGTACTTCAGCTCGATCCGGAAGAACGGCTTGCCGTCTTCCTCGATCAGTTCGAAGCCACGAATATAGCCCTCGCGCTGGAGCACTTCCAGCACCCGCGCCCGCAGCTTGGAGGCGGGGGCGCCTACCCAGCTCTTGTTTGCACGCTGCCCGTTGCGGATGCGGGTCAGCATATCGCCGAGCGGATCGGACATGGACATGTTACCGCTCTCCTCTTACCAGCTTGACTTGACGACGCCGGGAAGGGCGCCGATGGATGCGAGATCGCGCAGGGCGATACGCGACAGCTTGAACTTGCGGTACACGGCGCGCGGACGCCCCGTCAGCTCGCAGCGATTGCGAATGCGCGTGGGGCTGGCGTTGCGCGGCAGCTGCGCCAGCTTCAGGCGGGCCTGAAACTGCTCCTCGGGAGACAGCGCCGGGTCCTTGGCCTGAGCCTTCAAGCGGGCACGCTTCTGGGCGTACCGCTTCGCCAGGGCCATCCGCTTCTGATTCTTGAGGATGGAGCTTTTCTTCGCCATCTATCTCGATCCTTGTATCCGTGTCCGCCTAAGCGTCGTTCCGGTCGCCACTTGCGTCAGTTCATGAAAGGCATGCGGAACTTCTCGAGGAGCGCGCGCGCTTCCTCGTCGGTCCGCGCCGTGGTGGTGATGATGATGTCCATCCCGCGCACGCTTTCCACGCGATCGTAGTTGATCTCGGGGAACACGAGCTGCTCCTTCAGGCCGAGCGCATAGTTGCCGCGGCCGTCGAAGGACTTGGGCGACACGCCACGGAAGTCACGCACACGCGGCAGGGCGATGTTGATCAGGCGATCCAGGAACTCGTACATCTGGGCCCGGCGGAGGGTGACCTTGCAGCCGACCGCCATGCCTTCGCGCAGCTTGAAGCCGGCGATGGACTTGCGGGCCTTGGTGATGACCGGCTTCTGGCCGGCGATGAGCGCGAGCTCCTCGGCCGCCGCCTTCACCTTCTTGGAGTCCTGCGCACCGGCGCCGACACCCATGTTGATGACGATCTTCTCGATCGCGGGGATCTGGAAATCGTTCTTGTACTTGAACTGCTCCTTGAGGGCCGGGCGCACTTCGCGCTCATAGACCTCTTGGAGGCGCGGACGATAATCAGCCATCGATCACCTCCCCGGAACGGCGCGCAATGCGAACCTTCCGGCCGTCTTCCAGAATTTTGTACCCAACGCGCGTCGGCTGCCCGGTCTTGGGATCCTCGATCGCCAGATTGGAGACGTGGATCGGGGCTTCCTTCTCGATGATGCCACCCTGGCCCTGCGGGCTCGGACGGGTATGGCGCTTCACCAGGTTGACGCCGCTCACAATGGCACGGCCTTCGGACCGCAGCATGGCGATCACCTCGCCGCGCTTGCCCTTGTCCTTGCCGGCAAGAACGATGACCTTGTCACCCTTCCTGATCTTGTACTTAGCTTGAGCCATCAGAGGACCTCCGGCGCCAGCGAAATGATTTTCATATGATTGCGCGCGCGCAGCTCGCGAACCACCGGGCCGAAGATACGGGTGCCGATGGGCTCGCCCTGCTTGTTGACCAGCACCGCGGCATTGCTGTCGAACCGGATGGCGCTGCCATCGGGACGACGGATTTCCTTGCTCGTGCGGACGATCACGGCGCGATGCACATCGCCTTTCTTCACGCGGCCGCGCGGAATGGCTTCCTTCACGCTGACGACGATGATGTCGCCGACGGTGGCCGTCTTCCGCTTCGAACCGCCGAGAACCTTAATGCACTGCACCCGACGGGCGCCGGAGTTATCCGCGACGTCTAGGTTGGTTTGCATCTGGATCATGGGCTTGTCCCCAATTCACTTTCTGGAACGCCACCGCGCGCGGCGCGTCCATTCCTCAACACTTAGCTCGCGGCGCCCTGCTGGGTGACGTTGGCGACGACGCGCCAGGTCTTCAGCTTGGACAGCGGCCGGCATTCCTCGATCCGCACCTGGTCCCCGACCTTGCAGATATTGTCTTCGTCATGGGCATGGTACTTCTTGGAACGACGTACCACCTTCTTCACCAGGGGATGGGTGAAGCGGCGCTCGACGCGGACCACGACGGTCTTGTCGTTCTTGTCGCTGACCACCACGCCCTGCAAAATACGCTTCGGCATCTAGCCTTCTCCTTCGTCCCGCTCAGGCCTTGGCGGCGTTAAGCGCACGCTCCCGGAGGAGCGTATTGATCCTTGCGATGGTGCGGCGAATGTCGCGCACACGCGCCGTGTTCTCAAGCTGGCCAGTGGCCTTCTGGAAGCGCAGGTTGAACTGCTCCTTCTTGAGCTGGCCCAGCTGTTCGAGAAGCTGATCCTCGGTCTTGTCGCGAAGTTCTGCGATCTTCATCGTTCCACTCCTCAGATCTGCTCGCCCAGACGGCCGACCAGCTTGGTCTTCATGGGCAGTTTGGCGGCCGCGCGTTCAAAGGCGCCGCGGACCACGTCGATCGGCACGCCTTCCACTTCGAACAGGACGCGGCCGGGTTTCACCCGGGCCATCCAGTATTCCGGCGAACCCTTGCCGCTGCCCATGCGCACTTCCGCCGGCTTCGACGACACCGGAACGTCCGGGAACACGCGGATCCACAGCTTGCCGGCGCGCTTCATGTGGCGCGTGATGGCGCGGCGGGCCGCCTCGATCTGGCGCGCGGTGACGCGGGCCGGTTCCACGGCCTTGAGGCCGTAGGAGCCGAAGGTCACGGCCGTGCCGCCCTTGGCCATGCCATGGACGCGGCCTTTGTGCGCTTTTCTGAACTTGGTTCTCTTGGGCTGAAGCATGGTTCTTGCCTTTTAACTCGGTCCCGCACCCTTACTGGCGCTGGCCACCCACCTTCTGCTGTTCCTGGGCGCGCTTGTCCTGCGCCATGGGGTCATGGGCCATGATCTCGCCCTTGAACACCCATACCTTGATGCCGATCACGCCATAGGCGGTCCGGGCCACCACATAGCCGTAGTCGATGTCGGCGCGCAGCGTATGAAGCGGCACGCGGCCTTCGCGATACCATTCCATGCGCGCGATTTCGGCGCCGCCCAGACGGCCGGAGCAGTTGATCCGGATGCCTTCCGCGCCGAGGCGCATGGCGTTCTGCACGGCGCGCTTCATGGCGCGACGGAACGCGACGCGACGCTCGAGCTGCTGCGCGATGTTCTCGGCGATCAGGGTCGCATCGATCTCCGGCTTGCGCACCTCGACGATGTTGAGGCTGACGTCGCCCGCGGAGGTCATCTTCGAGAGATCGCCCCGCAGCTTGTCGATGTCCGCGCCCTTCTTGCCGATGATGACGCCGGGCCGCGCCGAATAGATGGTGACCCGGGCCTTCTTGGCCGGACGCTCGATCACCACGCGGCTGATGCCGGCCTGGGGCAGGCTCTTGCGCACGTAGTCGCGCATCTTGATGTCTTCATGCAGCAGCGCCGCATACTCGCCGCCGTCCGCGAACCACCGGCTGTCCCAGGTGCGGTTGATGCCAACGCGCAGGCCGATCGGATTGACTTTCTGACCCATTAGGCGGTCTCCTCAACCTGCCGGACGACGATACGGATCCGGCTGAATGGCTTTTCGATGCGGCCCACGCGGCCACGGGCGCGGGGGCGGAAGCGCTTCATCACGAGCGCCTTGCCCACGCTGGCTTCCGCAACCACGAGCTGGTCCACGTCGAGATTGTGGTTGTTCTCGGCGTTGGCGATCGCGGACTGCAGAACCTTCTTCACGTCCTGCGCATGGCGCTTGGTGGAGAAGGTGAGGTCGGCGAGAGCCTTCTCGACCTTCTTGCCGCGAATGAGGCCAGCCACCAGGTTCAGCTTCTGCGGGCTGACCCGGATCATGTTGCCGACCGCCAAGGCCTCGTTGTCGGCGATACGGCGTGCTGCAGCCTTCTTACCCACGGTTACTTCCTTTTCGCCTTCTTGTCCGCCGCATGACCGTAATAGGTCCGGGTCGGCGCGAATTCACCGAACTTGTGCCCGACCATTTCCTCGGTGACATGGACCGGGATGAACTTCTGGCCGTTATAGACCTCGAAATTGAGGCCAACGAACTGCGGCAGAATGGTCGAGCGCCGCGACCAGGTCTTGATCGTGCCCTTCTTCCCGCCCTGGGCCTCCTCGGCCTTCTTCAGGAGGTAGCTATCGACGAAGGGACCTTTCCATACGGAACGAGCCACGGCTTAACCCTTTCTCTTGTGACGCGAGCGGACGATGAACTTGTTCGTCGCCTTGTTGCGTCTGGTCTTCTTGCCCTTGGTGGGCTTGCCCCACGGAGTCACCGGATGACGACCGCCGGAGGTGCGGCCTTCACCACCACCATGGGGATGGTCCACCGGGTTCATGGCCACGCCGCGCACGGACGGACGCTTGCCGAGCCAGCGCGCACGCCCCGCCTTGGCGATGACGATGTTCTGGTGGTCGGGGTTCGACACGGCGCCGATGCTGCCCATGCAGGAGCCATGCACCTTGCGCTGCTCGCCCGAGGCGAGGCGCAGCACCGCGTAGCCTTCGTCACGGCCCACGAGCTGGGCGTAGGTGCCGGCCGAACGGGCCAGCTGGCCGCCCTTGCCCGGCTTCAGCTCCACGTTGTGCACGATGGTGCCGACCGGCATGTTGGCGAGCGGCATGGCGTTGCCCGGCTTCACGTCCACCTTCTCGCCGGCCACGATCTTGTCCCCAACCGACAGGCGCTGGGGCGCCAGGATGTAGGACAGCTCGCCGTCTTCATAGCGCACGAGGGCGATGAAGGCCGAACGGTTGGGGTCGTATTCCAGGCGCTCGACGGTCGCTTCCACGTCCCACTTGCGACGCTTGAAGTCGATCAGGCGATAGGCGCGCTTGTGACCGCCGCCGATCCAGCGCACGGTGACGCGACCGGTGTTGTTGCGGCCGCCCTTGCGGGTCAGACCCTCGGTCAGGGCCTTGACGGGCTTGCCCTTGTGCAGGCCGGACCGATCGACAAGGATCAGGCCGCGCTGGCCGGGCGTTACGGGTTTGAAAGACTTGAGCGCCATGGTTTAGATCCCTGTCGTCACGTCGATGGAATGGCCTTCCGCGAGGGACACCACCGCCTTCTTGTAATTGGACCGACGGCCCACCTTGCCCCGGAAGCGCTTCACCTTGCCCTTGACGAGGATGGTGTTCACCGACTCGACCTTGACCTTGAACAGCGCTTCGACCGCCGCCTTGATCGCCGGCTTGGTGGCGTCCGTCGCCACCTTGAAGACCACCTGGTTGTGTTCGGACACCAGGGTGGACTTTTCCGTGATCACCGGGCCGAGAATGACGTCATAATGCGCAAGCTGGGTCATTTCAGTCTCTCCGAGAGCCCCTCGACGGCCGCCTTGGTCAGGACGAGGGTGTCGCGCCGCAGGATGTCGTAGACATTGGCGCCGATGACCGGCAGCACGTCCACCTGCGGAATGTTACGCACCGCGAGCTTGAAGTTCTGGTCCACTTCGGGCCCGTCGATGAACAGCGCCGAGGTGATGCCGAGCTTCTCGAACTTGCTCACGAGATCCTTGGTCTTGGCCGCTTCGAGCGCGATCGAGTCGAGGACCACCAGCCGGCCGGACTGCGCCTTGGCAGAGAGCGCGGTCTTGAGGCCGAGGGCGCGAATCTTCTTGGGCAGGCCCTGGGCGTAGGACCGCGGCTGCGGACCATGGACCTTGCCGCCGCCCACGAAGATGCCGGCCTTGCGGTCGCCGTGACGGGCGGTGCCGCCGCCCTTCTGGCGACCGAACTTCTTGTTGGTGCCGGAGACCTGGCTGCGCTGCTTCACCGACTGCGTGCCGGCGCGGCGATTGGCCAGCTGCCACAGCACCACGCGGCTCAGAATGTCCGCCCGCTCGGGAAGGCCGAAAAGGCCTTCGTCGAGTTCGATGGTGCCCGCCCGCTCGGCGTTGAGAGTCAAAACATCCGCTTTCATGGATACCAGTCCTTACTGCTCGGTGCCGGCGTCGGCCGCGGGCGCGTCATTCGCCGCTTCGGCCTCGGTCGCCGGTCCGGCTTCACCGCGCACCTTGAGCCCCGCGGGCTTGGGCGCGTTCTCGGGAAGCGCGTGCTTGACCGCGTCCTTCACCACGACCCAGGAACCCTTGTGGCCGGGAACGGCGCCCTTCACGAGGATCAGGTTGTCCTCGGGCACCGTGCGCACCACGGTGAGGTTCTGGATGGTCACGTTTTCCGTACCCAGGTGACCGGCCATCTTCTTGTTCTTGAAGACCTTGCCGGGATCCTGACGCTGACCGGTCGAGCCGTGGCTGCGATGCGAGATCGAAACACCATGGGTCGCGCGCAGACCGCCGAAGTTCCAGCGCTTCATGGCGCCGGCGAAGCCCTTGCCGATGGTGACGCCGGAGACGTCCACCAGCTGGCCGGGCACGAAATGCTCGACCGAAAGCTCCGCGCCCACGTCCAGCAGGCAGTCCTCCGACACGCGGAATTCCACGAGCTTCGCCTTGGGCTCAACTTCCGCCTTGGCGAAGTGACCGCGCTGCGGCTGGGTCACCCGCTTGGCCTTGGCCTTGCCCGCGCCGATCTGCAGGGCGACGTAACCGTCCCGCTCGGCGGTGCGCTGGGCCACGACCTGGCAACTGTCCACCTGAAGAACGGTCACCGGCACGTGTTCCCCGTTCTCGGAGAACACGCGGGTCATGCCCACTTTCTTTGCAATGATGCCGGTCCGCATCTCACATTACCCCTGAAGTTTGATTTCGACGTCCACGCCGGCGGCGAGATCGAGCTTCATCAGCGCGTCCACCGTCTGCGGAGTCGGATCGATGATGTCCAGGAGCCGCTTGTGCGTCCGCATTTCGAACTGCTCGCGCGACTTCTTGTCGATGTGCGGCGACCGCAGCACCGTGAATCTTTCGATCCGAGTGGGCAGCGGAATCGGGCCGCGAACCTGGGCTCCCGTGCGCTTCGCGGTCGACGCGATTTCGCCGGTCGCCTGATCGAGGATACGATGATCGAACGCCCTCAATCGAATTCGGATGTTTTGCGTTTCCATAGTTTCACCCTAAGGCAGGCCGCTTGCCCGTCTTCACTCAATTACTTCAGGATCTTGGAGACGACGCCGGCGCCGACGGTGCGGCCGCCTTCGCGGATGGCGAAGCGCAGGCCTTCGTCCATGGCGATCGGCACGATCAGCTCGACTTCAAGCTGCACGTTGTCGCCCGGCATCACCATTTCCTTGCCCTCGGGCAGCTTCACCGTGCCCGTCACGTCCGTCGTGCGGAAGTAGAACTGCGGACGGTAGTTGGCAAAGAACGGCGTATGACGACCGCCTTCTTCCTTCGTCAGCACGTAGGTCTCGGCTTCGAAGGTGGTGTGCGGCGTGATCGAGCCGGGCTTCGCCAGAACCTGGCCGCGCTCGATCTCGTTGCGGTCCACGCCGCGCAGCAGCGCGCCGATATTGTCGCCCGCTTCCCCCTGGTCGAGGAGCTTGCGGAACATTTCCACACCCGTCACCGTCGTCTTCGAGGTCGGACGGATGCCGACGATCTCGACTTCGTCGCCAACCTTCACGATGCCCCGCTCCACGCGGCCCGTCACCACCGTGCCGCGGCCCGAGATCGAGAACACGTCTTCGATCGGCATCAGGAACGGACGGTCGGTCGCGCGCTGAGGCTGCGGAATGTATTCGTCGACCTTCGCCATGAGCTCGAGGATCTTGTTCTTGCCGATCTCGTCGTCGCGGCCTTCAAGGGCGGCCAGCGCCGAACCGGAAACGATCGGAATGTCGTCGCCCGGGAAGTCGTAGGACGACAGAAGCTCACGCACTTCCAGTTCCACGAGCTCGAGAAGCTCGGGGTCGTCAACCTGGTCGACCTTGTTCAGGAACACAACGATCGCCGGCACGCCAACCTGACGGGCAAGCAGGATATGCTCGCGGGTCTGCGGCATCGGACCATCGGCCGCGTTCACCACCAGGATCGCGCCGTCCATCTGCGCAGCACCCGTGATCATGTTCTTCACATAGTCGGCGTGACCCGGGCAGTCGACGTGCGCATAGTGGCGGTTCTCGGTCTCGTATTCCACATGCGACGTCGAAATCGTGATGCCGCGCGCCTTCTCTTCAGGCGCCTTGTCGATCATGTCATAGGCCATCGCCTGAGCACCACCGGCTTCGGCCAGAACCTTCGTGATCGCCGCCGTCAGCGTCGTCTTGCCATGGTCAACGTGACCAATCGTACCAATGTTCACATGCGGCTTAGTCCGCTCAAACTTCGATTTCGCCATGGTCCTAATCCTTGTCCTTATTCACAAGCCGCGTCATCGACGGCCGTCATTTCCTGCTTGTATGAGAGCCGCCGCGGCTCAGGCCATCTTGGCCTTGATTTCGTCGGCAACGTTCTGCGGCACTTCTTCGTAATGGTCGAACTGCATGCTGTACTGCGCGCGACCCTGGGTCATGGAGCGCAGCTGGTTCACATAGCCGAACATGTTGGCGAGCGGAACCATGGCGTCGATCACCTTGGCGTTGCCGCGGTCCTCGGAGCCAACGATCTGGCCGCGCCGGCTGTTCAGGTCGCCGATGACGTCGCCCATGTAGTCCTCGGGGGTCACCACTTCGACCTTCATCACCGGCTCGAGCAGCGTGATGCCGGCCTTTTCCGCCGCCTCGCGCATGGCGCCGCGACCGGTGATCTCGAAGGCCAGGGCCGACGAGTCCACGTCATGGTAGGCGCCGTCCACCAGACGGACATAGAAGTCGATGATCGGGAAGCCGATGAGGGCGCCGCTTTCGGCGACCGAACGGATGCCCTTGTCCACCGCCGGAATGTATTCGCGCGGAATGTTGCCGCCCTTGATCTCGTCGATGAATTTGTAGCCTTCGCCGCGCGCGGCCGGGCCGACCACGATCTTGACGCGGCCGAACTGGCCGGAGCCGCCCGACTGCTTCTTGTGGGTGTAGTCCACCTCGACCTCGCGGCGGAGCGTCTCACGATAGGCCACCTGGGGCGCGCCCACATTGGCCTCGACCTTGAACTCGCGCTTCATGCGGTCGACGATGATCTCGAGATGGAGTTCGCCCATCCCCTTGATGACCGTCTGGCCGCTTTCGTTGTCGGTGGAGACGCGGAAGCTCGGGTCTTCCTGGGCGAGACGGTTGAGCGCCACGCCCATCTTCTCCTGGTCGGCCTTGGTCTTGGGCTCGACCGCCACCTCGATCACCGGCTCGGGGAATTCCATGCGCTCGAGCACGATCGGCTTGTTGACGGCGCAGAGGGTGTCGCCCGTGGTGGTTTCCTTGAGGCCGGCGAGCGCGATGATGTCGCCCGCACGCGCTTCCTTGAGGTCTTCGCGGTGGTTGGCATGCATGGCCAGCATGCGGCCGACCTTCTCGCGCTTGCCCTTCACGCTGTTCAGCACCTGGGTGCCGCTTTCAAGGACGCCCGAATAGACGCGCACGAAGGTGAGCGAGCCCACGAAGGGGTCGGTCATGACCTTGAAGGCGAGGGCCGACAGGCTTTCCTCGTCCGACGGCTCGCGGGACATCTCGCCGTCGCCGTCCACTTCATGGCCCTTCACCGCGCCGATATCCAGCGGGGACGGCAGGTACTGCACTACGGCGTCGAGCACCGGCTGCACGCCCTTGTTCTTGAAGGCGGAGCCGCAGAGGACCGGCACGAAACGGCCGGACAGGGTGCCCTTGCGGATGCAGGAATGAAGTTCTTCCTCGCTGATCTCCTCACCCTCGAGGTAACGCTCCATCACGGCGTCATCCGCCTCGACGGCGATCTCGATCATCTCCTGACGGGCGACTTCCGCCTCGTCCTTGAGCTCTTCCGGGATGTCCACGTAGTTGTACTTGGCGCCCGGCTCGTCGGATTCCCAGATGATCGCCTTGTTCTTGATGAGGTCCACCATGCCGGCGAAGTCGCTTTCGCTGCCGATGGGCAGGTGGATCGGAAGCGGGGTCGCGCCGAGGCGGTCACGGATCATCTGCACGCAGCGGCCGAAATTGGCGCCGATGCGATCCATCTTGTTGACGAAGCAGATGCGCGGCACGCGATACTTGTCGGCCTGGCGCCACACGGTCTCGGACTGGGGCTCCACGCCCGCCACCGAGTCGAACACCGCGACCGCGCCGTCGAGCACACGGAGGGAACGCTCCACCTCGATGGTGAAGTCCACGTGGCCGGGGGTGTCGATGATGTTGATGCGGTGGTCATTCCAGTAGCAGGTGGTCGCCGCCGAGGTGATGGTGATCCCCCGCTCCTGCTCCTGCTCCATCCAGTCCATGGTCGCGGCCCCCTCATGGGTCTCGCCCACCTTGTGGCTGCGGCCGGTGTAATACAGGATGCGCTCGGTCGTGGTGGTCTTGCCGGCATCGATGTGCGCCATGATGCCGATATTGCGGTACCGTTCGAGCGGGGTCGTGCGTGCCATAGTCCTAATCTCCGCGCCGTTACCAGCGATAGTGGGCGAAAGCCTTGTTGGCTTCGGCCATGCGATGGGTGTCTTCGCGCTTCTTCACAGCAGCGCCACGGTTGTTGGCGGCGTCGATGAGCTCGGCCGAAAGACGCTCCACCATGGTGTTCTCGTTACGTCCGCGCGCGATGTCGATGATCCAGCGGATGGCGAGGGCCTGGGCGCGATCGGCCCGCACCTCGACCGGCACCTGGTAGGTGGCGCCGCCGACGCGACGCGACCGCACTTCGACGGCCGGGCGGACGTTATCCAGCGCCTCATGGAAGAGCGCGACCGCGTCCTTCTTCGTCTTGGCGGCGATCATGTCGAGCGCGCCATAGACGATGTTCTCGGCCACGGACTTCTTGCCCTGCTCCATCAGACAGTTCATGAACTTGCTGAGCACCACGTCCCCATATTTGGGGTCGGGATGGACAGTACGCTTTTCAGCAGCATGACGACGGGACATGGTGTCTTATACCCTTTATTTCGGACGCTTCGCGCCGTACTTGGAACGGCTCTGCCGACGATCCTTGACGCCCTGGGTATCCAGCACGCCGCGCAGAACGTGATAGCGCACGCCGGGAAGGTCCTTCACACGGCCGCCGCGAATGAGGACCACCGAGTGCTCCTGCAGGTTGTGCCCTTCGCCCGGAATGTAGGCGGTGACTTCGAAACCATTGGTCAGCCGGACACGCGCCACCTTGCGAAGGGCCGAGTTCGGCTTCTTCGGGGTCGTGGTATAAACACGGGTGCAAACGCCGCGCTTCTGGGGATTGCCCTGCAGCGCAGGCACCTTGTTGCGGTGCACCGGCTTCTTCCGCGGCTTGCGCACGAGTTGGTTAATGGTCGGCATACGCTCTTGGTCCTTAAATTTTGAACGTCCAGCTCAACATCATTGGGCAGCCCCGACCGACAAGCCGGCGCCTGCGACAAAAATCACGTCATGCGGCACTGGGTGCCGCAGCCGTGACCATCTGGCAGATCCCAAAATCGCTTTAACCGTAAGTCCCTGAGGCAGCGTCTAGACTGTGAATCTACCACCTGCCCCCGAAGATTGGCGCGGATACTAGTAACGGCGTCCTATACAGTCAAGCCTTAATCCGCGGTTTCTGCCGGATAATGGAGGGGCAAGCCCAGGCATTGCCTTGGCCTGCCCCCGATCTGCCCACGAAATGTTGCTTGTAACACCAATGGTCCCGAAAGCCAACCGGGGGAGCCATGGCTCCCCCGG
>Ga0006573J49613_1003880_pt1 | contig 21237 bp, 13 predicted proteins | sample HigsolmetaAR203R_FD_49613 | JGI IMG/M metagenome (IMG submission 49613) | reverse complement strand
CGACCAGGTACCGCACGGCCTCGCGCTTCTGCTCCGGCCCTACAGTTTTTTTGCGATCAGATCCTTCATCGCGGCGTTGTCGAGCGCCAGCTCGGCGTACATCCGCTTGAGCCTGGCGTTCTCCGCTTCCAGGTCCTTGACACGCCGCAGCTCGGAGGCCTCCAGGCCGCCGTACTTCGACTTCCACTTGTAGTAGGTCGGAACGCTGATGCCGGCCTGCCGGCAGATGTCCTTGACCGGCACGCCGGCGTCGGCCTGCTTGAGGATCGAGACGATCTGGGTCTCGGTGAAACGGGACTTCTTCATGGAACCTCCTGGCTGGGGAAAACATGCCAGAAAGTTCTACTTATGGGGTGTCTGCGGATCGGGGAAGCTTACGAACGCCTTCACCATGGTCGAGACGTCGTAGGCCACGAAACTGGTGACGAACAAGGTTTGCCTGGCCGCACCGATGACCTGCAACAGCGCCTGTTCGGTTCGGCGCGCCGAGACGAAGGGCGTCGTCGGACCCGTCCACACGAGCTCGATCGACTGCTGCTTCGACACGCTCTCGAATGCATGACCGGCGGCGAGGAGCATCGAAGCCAACTCGCCGGAACCGACCGACGTGCTCCGCCAAGCATCGACGAGACGATCGACGACGGCTTTGGCAGTCGCCGTGCCGACGACATCGGACAGGGCGGCGTTCGCCTTCGCGTCACCGATCTTCCGAATCGCGCCCGCCAGCGCCCGCACTTTCTCCGGCGAAACGAGACAGACCACGGCTGTGACGGCTTCCAGGAGTCTCTCCATGTCACAGCCCGGCGAAGAACGCGGCGCTCCCTCGTTCGAGGGTCGGCACCAGCAAAGACCTGTCGAGGTAGCGGTTGCCCCGCTCGCAGGAGGTCTCCGCGACCAGACTGCACGCATGGCACGCGGCGGCGTGGAGCGAGCGATCCTTGCCTGGATCGTGCTCCGAGCAGAGCGGGTCGGACGAGCAGACCTTCGCTCGGTTCAGGGCCTGCCGCAGCAGTCGGCCGAGGTTCTCGGGTTTGCCAAGCTCGACGAGGCCTCCCAGCGTCCCGTCCGAATCGGCCGCCGCCGTGTAGATGAGGATACCCGCGTGTTGATTCCCGGCATCAGCGTAGATCCGTTCACGAATGCTCGCTGCGTTGTAGCCGCATTCGAGTGCCAGCTCGCGGATGAGCAAGTGCGACAACGTGTGGAGCATGGCATAACGGATACCCGGATAGCCCTCGTTCGGATCGAGGTGGCGCGAGTTCCGCCAACCCCGATGCCCGGCCATGAGCATCCGATCGACCTGCTGGACACCCGCGAGCGCCTCCCACGCTCGTAGTGCCTCCTCGCTGAACTGGATGAAGATGCCCTCACCATGCACCTGGTTCGCCGGCACCCAATCGGGCTTGCGACGCGCGAGAGCCGCCATCCGAGGGCGCTCGTCCCGATCGCTCGACTCCTCGGGCGCTTCCACGCGGGTGAAGCCCAACAGGGCATTGACCTCTCGGAGCCTCTCCAGCAGTAACACTCTGCCGATGTACCTCTCCAAGCCGGCAGGCGTGTCCACCTTCTTGCTCATGAAGTGTGGGTAGTCGGCCGGCGGATCGGTTGCCGTCAGGACGTCCCACTCCGGCCCTTTGATATCGGCTTCGCCGACTGTGTCCTGCCCGCCGCCGTGGCGATGCGCTTCGATCGCCGCCCAGATGGCGGAGGCCGAATACTTGTCGATGCCCGGCAAGGCCCCGGTCTTCTTCAGCGTCTTCACCGTCACGGCGACGGCGGCTTCCGAGTCCAGATCGTCGAAGAACTCCCAGCCATCCTGGATGAGTTGACCGAGCGGGTCTTTGGCCTGGGGAATGGCGAGCGCGGACAGGGAGATCGGGAACCAACCATTCGTCGAGCCCAAGAGGATGGCCCGCGCCTCTTCGTCACAGTCGTCGTCGAAATGGTCCAGGTGAGGATGCCTGCCCCGACAGCTCGGCAGGTTCTCTTTCCCCGCTTTGCCGAAGGCTTGTGCCATGCTGCGCGATGCCCCACAGCCATCGCATTTCACCCACAGGTTCTCGGTCTGCAACGAGGCGCCGCTCTCGAAGAAGCGAAGCGTCCCCTTGCAGGGGGCGTTGCCGCCGTGGACGAAGTAGTGCCAGGGGAAGTCGTCGAGATGGCCGTTGCGGCAGGCCAGCAGGAAACGCGCGGGAACCGCATCGGCGTCCTTCGCCGGCTGGTCGCCCTTGGAACCACGACAGCTCTTGTGGACGAAGCGGGTGCGCTCCGGACGGAAGCGGTGCTCCTTGATCTCGAACAGGCCGGTATCGAAAGGAGACAACAAGCCGCACTTCACGCAGCGCATCCAGCGCGGGAACGGGCGCACGGGAACGCCGATGTTCGCCTCCGCCGACCACGGATCGGCGAGCTCGCTCTTCTGGAACGGGGGCACGCGCAGGTTCTCCACCTGCGGTCCGAGGACCCTGCGGACGGCGGCGAGCAGGCGCGGCTCCTGGATCGGCTGGCAGCGGTCCTTCTCCCACTGGTCGATGCCCAGCGTCACCACCGACAGGTTCGGTAGATCGATCAGCGCGCCTGGGCCATACGTCCACAGCAATTGGCTCGGCCGCACCTCGCCGACGGGGGTTCGATCGGTCATTTTCAGTCCTCGTCACTCGACACCGGACGCGGCTTCCAGCCGTGGTCGTCCGTGAGAAGCCCCGTGTTCATGATCAGCCGCACGCCAGGCTCGACCTCGCGCATCGACATGGGGACCGTCCAGTTGTCCCACGCGTGGATGCCGGGCGACTTGATCAGCGCAACCGTGGTCGCCGCACGTTCGCCGCGTTTCTCGTAGGCCAAGGTCCGTCCCGGGACGCTCGCCTCCTTGGCCCACTCGTCGGCTCGTTCCTTCAGTTCACGTTCGGCCAACGCCTCGATGGCGCGGTTCTCGCTGACGTTCCAGGCTCGGCGCACCAGCATGTCGATGGCCTCGAGGACCTCGGGCTTGTCGGACCGGTCGAGTACGGCCGCTCCCTCGTTTGGGCTGAAGTCGGCGTACTTCAGCCGCATCAGGCTCAGCAACGCGCCGGTCAGCCCGCGATCCATGGCGCGAGGCGAGAACGGTGTCACCGACTGCGCCTCCACGTGCTTGTAGAACGTCGCGTGGTAGTGCTCGAAGGTCTCGTAGTGCGAGAGGTCGCGCGGTCGTGCCCACGTGAGCACAGTGCAGACGAGCCCGGGAAAGGACCGGCCCACACGGCTGGTCGCCTGGATGTACTCGGCCGTGCTCTTCGGCTGTCCGTTCACCGCCATCAGGCCCAGGCGGTTCACGTCCACGCCGACCGACAGCATGTTGGTCGCCAGCACCACATCGATGGCGCGGGTGTCGCCCTCGTTCCATCTCGTCACGTACTTGCCCGAGCTCGGATCGAACGTGGCCTTGAACTTGACCTCGAGGTCGTCGAGGTACTTCGGGATGTCTTGGCTGGAGACGCGCGACGTCAGCTCACGGATGTTGCTGACGCTGCGCTGGGCGAGCGCGGGCCGCTCGACCATGCTCATCTGCACGCGGTACGAACGCGTCTGGACGTCGTCCTCGGCCAGCCGCCGCATCCCACCCAGCTCGCGCAGTGAATTGAAGTAACCGACCATCGTCATGTACGGGTCGGCGGCCTCACCGAAGCGCTCGAACAGGGCTTGTGCCGCGGTGAGGAAGGCGGTGTAGACGCGGATCAGCATCGCGGGACGCGAGCTACCGGGCGAGCACACGCCGAGGTAGCGACGCCCAGGCCGCCGATCGATCGGACGCTGGACCGAGAAGTAGTTGTCCTCCACGTCCAGGCCATGCGGCGGGAACACCGACACGCGCCGCATGAACACGTTGTTCACCTGTTCCTTGGCTTTGCGGACCGTCGCCGTGGACGCGACGATCTTCGGCTTGATCGTCTTGCCGTCGAGTGTCCACCCGCACAGCTCGTCCACCGCCGATTCGTACAGGCCGACCATCGTGCCCAGCGGGCCGCTGATGAGGTGGAACTCGTCCTGGATGATCAGATCGGGCGGCCGGATGGGGCTGACGGACCTCACCGCCGCCGTGGGCAGGCCCCTGGATGCGCGGTGGCCGGTGTTGCACTCGCAGCCGGGCCAGAGCAGGCCATGGCGCTCGCATTCCTGGCTCACCCGGCCGAACAGCGTGCGCACCTGGCCACGCCACGCCATCATGGCGAATTTGTCCACGGTGGCGATCATCATCGTCGGCGGCCGGTGGTAGATCTCCTCGTCCACCGTCAGCACCGGGATGCCGGGACGGGCCAAAGAGCTCGATCTGCCCCTCGAATAGGGGCAACGGCTCACTGGATCTCCGCAATAAACGATCGTCCGGCCCCTCTCCTTGTCGACCACCACGTCCCGGCCAGGATCTATGGCCGAGCCACACCACGGACAACTGGTCAGCTGAACGGGCAATGGTGTGCCAGCGCGATGTCTTCCGGGATTCCTGATGTCTTCGATGGCGCGATGCGCCTCCTCTGTCGTTCCAGGAGTGACCCTGTTACCGACCCAGAGGCCGATGGTGAAAGGTTCCTTGCCCAACGATTCATCCCCCTGGGCGAGGGAGTCACGTCGCAGCTTCTCCATCGCACAGATCAGCGCCGTGGCGCGCTGGAACTGCTGCAAGGTCAGTAGCCTCAGGGTGTAGCGCATGATCACGGCCAGCCCGCGCGAACCGTCGTAGCCGCCGAGCTTGCCCTGCAGCCTCCGGATCGCCATGGTGAACGCCGCCACGCCCAGGTAGGCTTCGGTCTTACCACCACCCGTGGGGAACCACAGCAGATCGGCGTGGGCTTCCATGGGCTGCACGCGATCCGCGTGCAGGGGATCCGCCAACGAGGGGATCGACAGCAACAGGAACGCCAACTGGAACGGGCGCCAGGAAGGCCTCTCGCTCTTCTCCAGCTCGCCGAGATCGGGATCCTCTCCCCGGCGCCGCTTCAGTGCATAGACGCTCCGCACGCGCTGTAATGCCATCGCTCGGTTGGCGAAGCGGAACGCGACCAGTGCCTTTTCGTCGTTCTTCAGCGTGTCGATGCCTTGCTGCAATCGCGCTTGGATCTCCTCGCACCGCTCCAACGCCTGGGCGGCCTGCATGTCGTAGCCGACCACGTCCCGGCCGATGCGGCTGCGCTGCTCCGCAATCCACACTCCGTAGTCGCGGGTCAGTGTGTTCAGCGCCTCGACCAACTCGGCCACGGGAAGCTGGGCGAGGCGCTGCATGTCGAGCAGGCCGCTCGCCACCATCTCTCTCATCGCTGGGCGGTCGGCGGGATCCAGACCCGGCGTCTCGGTCACCTGTACCTCGTACTGTGGCACGGCGGCGGTGCGCACCTCGATGGCCCGCGTCGGGCTGTCCTTCGCCGTCTCGGCATGTACGGCCACGCCATGGCCGACCGCGAATTCCACGCGGTTGCGGTAGATCATCTCCAGCGACTCGCGCTCAGGGTCCATCCCGTCCGCGTCCAGCACCGGACGGCGGCGGAAGACGGCGCGCTGGGTGGCCTGCGGCTCCGCACGCACGATCAGTTCGGGTTGGAACAGCCAGGCCGTATCACGGTTGGTGTCCGGCTCCTCCTGCGCGTTGACCAGGAACAGGGTCACCAAGCGATCACCCTTGGCGTTCCTGGCGCGGACGGAACCCTGGATCCGTACGGCTGGATGATTCGGATCGGGCGCCTGATGAGGGATCGCGCCTTCTGTAAGGGGTAGCACCAGCCTCCCGCCGCAGGGGATGCGCTGCCAGACCTTGACCTTCTGCCCATTCGGGCGCGTCAGCTCGTGCTCGTCGTTGGGCACGCGCTCGTACCTTCCCCAACGTGCCTCGATTTCGATGCGCTCGACGTCGCCGTCGACACAGAAGGTCATGCCGAAGCTGCTGGGCACCAGCGATTGATTGCTCGCGGCGTCGATCTCGTCGGAGGCATCCGACTCGGGTTCCACCCGCCCGGTCGCCGTCCCGAACTCGGCACCCGGTTCGTGCTGGCCAGGTACGATCGGGTCACTGGGTTCCTCGACTTCTTCCTCCGCCAGCGGCCCCTCCAGACCCTCGATGCCACCCCGAGGTGCTTCGCGCGGAGCCAACTTCCCGACCAGATAGCGATCGCGCACGCTCATGTCCACGATGCGCTCGTGCGGACCGCCGGCAGGGCCGAGCAGGTCGTCCACCACGGCCAGTTGCAGCAATTCGCGAACGTAGGCTCGGTCTTCGATCACCGGCACGGTCGCGACGGTGTGGCCGAACGCCTTGGACAAAGCCGAGACGAAGGTCTCCCACGAGATACGCCCCACGCTGCCCGAGGATGGCGGCGTCAGCGACAGGCTGGCCGCCGGTACAGGCGCGTCGGCGGCGCACACGCGGTCGAAAAGGATCGTGGTCGTCTCGAGGTCGGATCGGATGCGCAGCACACGCCCGGCACGCACCACCGCCCCGCCGGCGTCGAGCACAAGCACCCAGTCGTCCTCGGCGATCGCCTGATACAGGGACCGGTCGCCCTTCAGCGCCAGCGTGTACGGGGCCAGGCGGCGATCGGTGCAGAGGCCGTGGTCGATGGCGATCCAGGCATTGGGACTGTTCGTCATACCCTTGACCCCCTCAGATCCTGTCCACGATCTTCTCGAGCTTGTCGAGCGCCTTGCTCTGATCGATGTAGGCCGAATAGGCTTCTTGTGCTCCACGGATCAGGGTGTCGTAATGGACGATGCGGCTACCCGGCGAGATCGAGGCCATCGACGACTTGAGACGATCCGGATTGGAGGCCTCCTCGTCGACGGCCCTGCCAAGGACGAAGATCACCTCGATGTCGGGGCTCGTCTGGTTCTGCTCGCGCAGGATCTTCGTCAGCTTGTCGACGTAGGTCTGCCCCTGCTCGACCAGCTCGAGCAACCCCATCTTGCGACCGGCCTTCTTCAGCTCGACGATGACGTGCTTGCCTGCATTGGTACGGTAGGCGATGTCGACCCGACCCAGGCGCTCTTTCTCGGACATGTCTTCGATGAGCACGCCCTCCGTCGTCAGGCGCGACTCCATGATCGGGCTGCCCGTCGCCCGCTCCCATGCCGGGTCCAGCAACCAGAGGTGATCGAACAGGTACTTCTGGAGGACGCGCTCTTTCGCATCCTCGTCGACGATGGTCTGGAAGTCCCGGATCGCATCCAGGCGGGATTTCACGATGTCCCTGTAGAGAGAGGCTTCGAGCGCATCCCTGTCCGCGAGCACGGCCAAGAGTCTTTCTGCGCTCTCGACGCTCGTCACGAACTCCTCGGTCGAGCCGCGAAGCTTCATCCGCTCGAATGCCAGGATGCCGTGCCGATACATGAGCTTGCGGTCCTCTTCGTCGTCCACCGGCAAGGCGCTCAGTTTGGCAATCAACGTCTCCGCGCTCTTCTTGTAGCCATCGGGCAGCGTATCCAGCCATTCCGAAAGGGCCGGAGAAGTCTCCTTCGCCTTCTCTACCTCGTGCTTCTTGCGCCATTCCGTCCAGCGCTTCTCCACCTGGGTCAGCCGAGATCTGAGGAACGCGATGAGCTGCACGTATCGAGGATCGTCCTCCTGCACACGCTGACGGTCGCTGGTCGCGATGTCGGGTGCATCGTCTGCATCGAGGAAGTCCGCCTCGATCTGTCCGGTGAGGTATTTCGTGTACAGCCGTCCATCGTTGAGCTTGTCCAGGATGTTCTCGTGGAACAAGCGACCACGAGCGAACACGACGATTCCGTTCAGATTGCCTGCATCCTCGCTGTCGAGCTGCTTGGGAAACCTGGCGGTGCCGATCCAGCCGCTGACCTTCCACTCCGGATCCCAACCATCGAATCGATTCGGCAACGACTCTCGCTCCAGGAGCTGACTCGCTGGGGACAGATCGAGTTCGTCCTCACCGAACTGCCATAGGAATTGCACCATCGGCAGGTCGCCGCGATCCGACGGCGTGATCGGCTGACCATCGAGCACGATCTTGAACCCATACACTTCCCCGATCACGGAGAAACGGCGAGCCAAACGTTTGCGCAGCGCCTGCGCTCCCCGCCCAAGGCGTTGACGCTTGATGTCCTTCAAGACGATACGAGTGCCCTTGGCCAGTGTGATCGCATCGGGCGGGAGCGGCTCCGGACTGTAAAAGGGTTCCCGTCTCTGAACGGACTCGTGGATGCCGGCCACGCTCATGCGCAGACCATGAGCACTGCCGTTCTTGGACGATTCGACTTCGATCACGTTGGCGATCGAAAACAGAGAGAGCTTGCCTAGTCCCTTGCGGCCCATGACGGGCCGCCCCTTGGCGGTGGTCTTCCCATGCAGTGCATCCTCTTCACGCCGCCGATAGCCGACTCGAAGGTATTTGTCGTTCATGTCGTCGACCGACATGCCGATACCGTCATCGACGATCTCGATCCAATCGCCCCCCGGGTCGATCCTGATGTCGACCGTCTCGGCGTCTGCATCCCAGGCGTTCGCGACGGCCTCCGTCAGGACGGCCGCGATGTTGCTGTAGAGGTTGATCCCCAGGTGGTCGAGCACGTTCAGGTCGACCGTCATCTTGTAGGCTGCCACGTGCTCCCCCTAGTCGTCGAATGCGGTAAAGCCGTCCGGGTTCTTGCCCGACTCGAGCATCTCGTGCTCCTTCAGATACTGCGATACGGCCTCCCGCACGGCGTCGGAAACCTGGCCATCCCGCTGCAGACGACGAAGTCGTTTCGCAGCCGCCTCCGTATCGATGTAATCGCTCAACCAGCGCGGATCGAGACGAGGCCTGAGGCGAACCGCCCAATCGCCCATGGTCTGCGATTTCGTGTGCTGGAGGAACTTCGACAACAGGGCCAGGAGTCCTTCGTCGGACGTGGTGACTCGGTCACACCATGCCCGCACCTCGGCACCATCGGCCCAGCGCTTCCAGGTGGCCAGAAGCTTCGGCAACTCCGGGTGATCCAGGAACCCGGCCTCACGGGAGAGGGTCCGTACCCGATCCAGCCACGCTCGCTTGAGCTTCGTGACGTCGTCGGCTGGCAACAGGGCGGTTTCGTTGGAGTCCTTAGCCTTCGTGGCTTCATCCTCCAATGACCGCAGTAGCCACGCCTGGACTGCGACGGCTCGTCCCGCCTCGACGGCGGATTCCAGCACGGCGGCGCGACGGTCGCTCGGCAGCCGCTTCAACAGGTGATAGACCGGACGAGCCGCGCGCGAGACGTTGCCGAAGTCGAACATGCCCCGTTCGTCGTCAGGGTCGATCAACGCGTCGCCCACGTCGAGGAGCGCCTGAATGACCGTCGGGACATTCGCCTCCGGGATGTCCTTCTCGACATGGTCCATCAGGCGTTCGAGCAGGGCCCTCGCTTTCGAGAGGCCGTCACGGCGACGTTCCGACTTGGCCCGAACGAGCGCATTCCCGAAATCGGCAGGCGTACCGGCCAAACTCAGGAGGGCCGCCACTTCCTGCCGACTGACGGCGCCGGGAGGCACCGTCAGTCGGAAATAGATCGGAAAGACCTCCGGGTGGCAGGCACGCAGGTTCCTGCGCCATTCGATCAGCCAGTCTGAGCCATACCCCATCTGGCCGATCTTCGGGAAGATGCGCTCCAGAAGAGCTTGTGTACTCGCTCGTAGCGGCTCGGGTATCTCACTCGCCCATCGTTGGTGAAAGGCTTGGGCCGCGTCCCGGCCACTCTCGTACCCGTCGTCACGACTGTGACCGGAGAACCTATCGGGATTCGCCCGGATGACGTCGTACAGATCAGGCAGGAAAACCCGAATCGCCTCGAGAGCGATGAAATCGACCGGATTGACCTCTCCCCGCACCGCCGGATAGGTGACCGACAGCGTGTTCGTGAAACGAACGACGTCACGCGGCACTTGGATCATCGGGTCGATGCCGTCGAAGAACACGTTCGTCCAGTAGGATGGATCGAACAGACCCTCTGGCGTGTCACCCAGCACCTGATCGAGTCGTTCGAACAGGGCCCTACGCAAAGCGACGCGATCGACGGGAGGCAGTTCGAACGGCACCTGGATGATCTTCTCCAGATAGCGCTCACCGGGCAGGCCGCCCTGCTGCTCGATGGCCTGTGCGGCCACTTCGCGGTCGAAGGCCAGCAGGTAGACGACGTTCGGGAAATCCGCGAGCGCCTTGACGACCGTGAATAGCTGGCGTGTCTCCTCGGGTGTCAGTCGATCGATGTCGTCGATGACGACCAGGATGCGTCTGCCAGCCTCCTTCAGGATCTGGCAGATCTCCGCCTTGAGCGCCGGAACGTCTTTCGGCTTTCGCCTGGTCGCCATGCCGATGAGCTTCCCGAGCTTGGCTGCCGCGCCCCCCGTGACACCGGAGAGATCGATCAGGCCGCCGATACCTTCGGCGAAGTCACCCAGCAGGTCGCCCAGCTTCTTGAACTTCTCGCTCTTGGCGGGCAGGACCGCCTGGAGTTGGCCGAGGAATGCACGGGCCAGGTTCTCCTGCCCCGAGAACCACCAGGGGTTGAAGGTCACGACGGCAGGCCGTTCCCCTTCAGGAAGCTGGTCGAGGTAGTGCCCCACGTAGCTCAGTACCGTGGACTTCCCGGAGCCCCAGGGGCCGTAGAGCGCGAGCACCAGTCCATCGCTACCCGGATAACGGCAGATGCTGTCGGCCAGGCTCTTGGCAAACGGTGCATGCCCGAAGAGATCGTCCTTCGGGTCGGTACTGGGCCGGTCGGCCGAAAGTGCCGTCATGCCGATCCCTCCGCATCGTTGGTGGCTCGATACCGCGCCCCGCGCCGCTCGCCCTGACGTTCGACTTGGCCGCCTGCAACCAGGTCGGCAATGGCGGCGGTCCAGTGGCCATCCGTGATGCCTGTGGCGGCGAGGATGTCCGATTTACCGTGCCAGCCGGGATGGGCCTTCAGGTAGTCGACGATGGCATGGGCGGGCCCAGCTCGGTAGCCGGCGCTCGGTTCGGCGGCTTTGAGATAGCGGCCTTCGTTGGCTGGGGTGATATCGAATCCGAATGAGGATTGCCGTACGGATGTAGGTTCGGTGCGTCGGGTGCGCGGTTTGCGGGTGGCACTCTCGGTGGCTTTGCTGCCGTGCAAACCTCGGGCGACTTCCTCCTCGTACCGCTGACGGTTCAACTCCGAGAGCCGTCGCAGTACGTCGATGCGTGCCGCCTCGGAAATGGTGAAGCGCACACGGTCGTTCTCCGGCAGGTATGGCACCTCGTGGAACCCGTGTTCGAGGTCGAGGTCGTCCCAGCCATAGGCGCGTGCGACGGCTGCATCCATTTCGCGCTGCAAGGTGCGCAGCCCTTCGATGAGGGGATCGCTTTCGGTTTTGGTATGGAAGCGGTTGTAGAGCCTTGTGAAGCCCATTCCCTCGTCGCGCATGACCTTGCGACGCGCCTTCAGGTACGCCTCACCAAGAGGGCCCAGGACATCAAGTTCTTTCGGGAAAGGCATCGTCTCTATGGCATCCGACGGCGCGAAACGCAGTCGCGTTTCGTGTCGAGATGACTGCTGCCAGATCCACGCCTGTCCGATCGACGAATTAAGCAGACCGGCGAAGGCATGCGGCCGTGACACCGCGAATACGGCACATGCGTGGCTGAAGACGGCGTTGTTGGGCACAACCGAAGGACCGAAGTACTTTCCGACGAACGAGGTCACGAGCACATCAGGTAAAGGCTTCGCGTCAGATCGCCAGTCTTCGGGGTGTTGCTCGAACGAATGGCCGCGACCGATGGCGTGGTAGAGACCCGGCCGCACGTTCCAATGCTGCCACCACATCGACAAGATGTTTCGGTAGGACTTCTCTTTGCTTTTCTCGAGACGCTCCGGGTAAACACGCTCTTCGATCCATTTCCATGGCAACACGTAGGTGCGCGCTCGCTCTTCCGGCCAGTCCCAGAAATTGATCACCCAACGGCTCGGCCGCTGCTCGGGGTCGGAGTTCAGATCCTCACCGTTGAGGTACGGGAAGATCACGTCGGCATTGCGCGGATCGGCGTCGAGCATCCGCTGGGCCTCGTCATGCGTCAGGACGAAGCCCATTCCGAGCACGATGGAACCTTGAAAAGCGATGCCTTCGTTGGCCTTCAGCCGCTTTGGGCTCCACTCTTCGCGATCGGAAAGGAAGGCCGAGATGAACGGAGCCGTCCGCCCGAGCAGCGAGCGTTCGCCCCGCCACTCGCCCTTGTGGACATGGACTCGGCTGGTGACGACCGCCGCCCTGCCGGGCCATGGCTCGTTGGGATAGGCGGCGTAGATCGAGGCGCCATTGCGAACGATCCATTCCAACCCTCCCTGGCGCGTGTCGCCTTCGGCAATGGTGTTGACCGCCAACAAACCGAAGCATCCGCCCTTCCGCGTCAGATCGAATGCTCTCCTGAAGAAATGCGCGACCAGGTCCGTGTTCTTGCTAGCAGGTGAGTGGATGACGGCGAGCAAGGAGTTGTAAGTCGGGCCCAGCACCGTGCTGATCCGCTTGCCACCAAGAAATGGCGGATTCCCCACCATGGCATCGAATCCGCCCTTGCCATCGGCGAACACCTCCGGAAACTCCAGCGGCCAGTGGAACGGACGACGTGGTGGCTTGCCCGCCGGCAGATCGGCCGCAAGTGCGGCAGCCGCTCGCCGACGTAGGGCGGCCTGCGTCTCCTGATCGCCATCGATGGCCCTTCCGGCCTGGATGGCGAGCGAAACCAGCGCGTTCTCGAGCGCCGCGCCAGTGCCACTCGTGGCGAACACCTCCCCGATGAACGCATCGGCGATGAGCTCTGGCACCTCGAGCCTCTGGCGTGCGTCGGCATCCAGATGCGCCATGACCTCCACGTCACGGATGTCGCGGATGGGTGTCTCGCGCAGTCGCTGCCGCAGCTCGATGGCCTCGCGCACGGCGCGTTCGACGGTCTGGCCGAACAGGCGCATCTGCCCCTGGCCCGAGGGGTTCATCGTGAGCTGGGTCAGTTGATCCAGTCGATGGATGCCGAGCAGGCTGTCGCCTTGGCGCAGGTTGTGGTCGAGGAAGCCGAAGGGCCGTCCCTTGGCCAGGGTGGTGAGCCACAGCGAGAGCTTGGCCAGCTCCACGGCCAGCGGGTTCAGGTCCACGCCGTAGAGGCAGCGCTCGGCGACGAGGCGGCGGGCGACGAGGGTGCGCTCCTCGACGTCGCGCGGCAGCGGCTCGACTTCCGAGCCGGCCTGCGCCACCCGCCCATCGATGCCCACCGTGTGGCCCTGGACCTCGGCCCGGGCCCAGGCCTCCACCAGCCGTTCGGCGAGCCAGCGGCAGGCCTGCACGAGGAAGGCGCCCGACCCCATGGCCGGATCGCAGACCTTCAGATCCAGCAATTCCTCGGGAGACCTGAGCACCCATTCGGCGCGCGGCTTGCCCTCTGCCGGGCCGACGTACGCGATGGGGGTGAGCGTCTCGGCGACGATGGCCTCGGTGAGGGACTTCGGCGTGTAGTGCGTGCCGGTCTCCCGCCGGTCGGAGCCGGTGGTGACCACGTAGGCTCCAGCCGGATGGACCAGCGGATAACCCCAGGGGTCGGTGCGCACGAGGTGGGCGAAGGGTCGGATGCGGTCACGCAGCCGCGTGTCGCCGTGACAGACGGTGAGCAGGCGCTCGGCCAGTGCGTCGTCCACGGGCCGAGCGAGGTCGTTGCGGATACGGCTCTCGGAGCTGCCCGAGCGTTCGCGCAGCAGTGCGACCAGGCGTTCGGCGCCGTCGAGCCGGGCCGATTCGAGCTCGGCCAGCGTGACCCAGGGCGACTGGGCGCCCTGGGTGGCGTCGAGCTCCAGCGTGACGTCGGTGGTGCGCTTGACGGTGCGCTCGAGCAGGCCCTCGTAGACGTAGCCGATCTGCTCGACGTCCAGCGCGCGGTAGGACAGTGTCCGGCCCTCGAAGGTCTGGATGGATTCGAGCAGCAGCAGCACGGTGCGGTTGTCAATGGGCAGCGGCTTCGCGGCGTCGGTGCGCCAATGGGACCCCTTGGCTCGGCCCTCGAGGAAGGGAAATCGATCCGGATCGAACAGGGAGCCGCCGAGCGCGGGCAGGCGCAGGTTCTCGTGCTCGATGCCGCCATGGACGGCACGGAACACGGCGAGCAGGCGCGACCAGGCGTCCCAACGGCGCTCCAGGATCTCTTCCGCCTCGGCGCGCAGCTGCATGCGCAGGGTGGAGACGGCGTAATGGGCCTCGTAGCGCTCGTCGCCCAGAAGAAGCAGGCCGCGCTCCTCCGCGCAGAGCAGAAAGACCAGCCGCATCATCACCGTCAGCGCGGCCTCGTAGAGCTCGGCCTCCTTCACGCCGCGCAGAAGCTCACGGTCACGGTCCTGGTCGGCCTTGTCGAGCGCTTGGATCAGGACTTCGACCGCACGCCGCACCTGCTCGCCCAGGGCGTCTGTGACCTCGTCCTGGTACTTCAGCGAGCGATCGAGGAGCGCGGGCAGCCGTTCCGACTCGTCCACGAAGAAGCGCCGGATGCCGAGCAGGTGGACGAAGGCCTGGAGGGTGACGGGCTCCTGACCCCAGAGGCGCGCGTACCAACTGGCGAAGGTGGTGACCGCACCCACCGGGGCATCCACGAGCATCCAGCGCTCGCCATTGGTCACGAGCCCCAGGCGGCAGCCGGTGGCACGGCAGAGCGCCACCATGCGCTCCGCGGGCGTACTGGCCCAACCGTCCAGCCTCTGGGTGGCTTCGAGATCGACCTCTGGCCCGTGGGTCTGGATCAGCAGCAGCGGCTTGCCGCCGTCGGGGACGACGGCGAACTCCGGCGACAGGCGTACGCCATGCTCGGGTAGATCGACGACCACGTTCGCGGCGCACCAGTCACGGCGCTTCAGCACGTCGCCCCGGCCGTCCTCGTCCAGCTCCAACCCACGCGCGAGGACCTCGCCGATCCAGGCGGCATGCAGGTCGTCGAAGCGTGGATCGCCCGTCTCCAGCGCCTCCTGCCACTCGTCGTAGGCCTGCCGTAGCCGTTTGCGCTTGGAGGGGTCGAGTGCTTCCAGTCCTTGCGGGAAAGCCTCCTTCAGGACCGGGACGGCGAGGAAGGGGCCGGAGATCTCGATGAGCGAGAGCCAGTCGTGGTGCATGCTCATGCGGCACCTCCGGCGGACTCGGGCACGACGAAGATCACGGCGACCGGGAAGGTGCGGTCGTCGAGCTTGGCATAGCGGGATTCGACGACCTCGGTCTCCATGCGGCGCTCCTCCGGGATGCGAGCGAGCCGGGCCTGCAGCGCGGCGATGTCACGCCGCAGCTGCATGCGCTCGTCCTCGGTGAAGAGCGAGAGCTGTTCGGGTTGTCGCTCCTTCTCGAGTTCTTCACGAATCGCGCGTTCCAGGTCGTCGAGGACGGTGCGGATGTCGTCGATTTCCTTGCGTTTGCGATTCTCGAGGGTATTGGTGAGGTAGCGCAGGCGATCCTTGGAGCGGGCCTCCACTGCGCCGAGGATGGCCTCTCGGTGACGTTCGAAACGGACGCGAAGCGCATCGAAAAGCGATGGAGATGCCATGGTCGGCTTGCCCGCGTCCAGCCATTGCTGGATACGGGTGACGCTCTCTTCGCGGCGGAAGGACTGATCACGCAGGTAGCCGCCGGATACGGTCAGCTCCTCGTGCAAGCGGTGATGGTTGCCGCCGGTGATCACCAGCCGCGAGACGACCACCACGGCCGGACCGTCGAGTAGCGCGTCGGGGGCGCTGCGGACGGTGACGCGGTGCAGCTTCTTCACGTCGTCGCGGGCCCAGATCTCGGCGCGCAGCAGGCGCAGACACATCTGCACCAGGCGATGGTTCAGGTGGACGAGCACCACGTCGTCGCGGCCGCTGGCGACGGCGTGGTCGAAGGTGATGGGGCGGATCTTCTGCGTGTGGGGATGACGCAATCCTTCCAGGCAGCGCGCCCAGGATCCGGAGAGCGCGGGCATGCGGAAGACGGTGCCAGGCGGGGCGCCGGGCAGTTCGACGGGCTCCAGGGGTGGACGGCCCGCCAAGGCGAGGCCGGTCTTGACCGCCATCAGGATGTGCTGGGGATCGAGGTGGAAGTCCTGCTTGGTGGCCAGCAACCGCTCGTGCAGCTTGGCGACGCGCTCCTTCAACTCGCGTTCGGCTCGGACGAAGTTCCTGGCCCGGGCGATCCGGGCCTCGGCCATGCGGGTGTCCAGGACCTTCAGCGAGCCTTCGATGAGGCCGGACATCTGCGGCGCGATGACCGGATTGACGCTGCCCATGTCGGCGCGCATCGAGTCCAGCTTGCGCAGGGCGCGCAGGATGTCCTCGGCGTGGCCGCCGACCGACGTGCCCTGAGCGTCACCGCCATCGACCGGGTGCCAGATCAGTACCTCCCTCTCGCGCTGGCCGTGACGGTCGATGCGCCCGTTGCGCTGCTCCATCACATTGGGGTTGTAGGGGATCTCCAAGTGGATGAGCATGTTACAGTGGTTCTGCAAGTCGATGCCCTCGGAGGCCGCGTCGGTGGCGAGCAGGATGCGGACGGGGGAATCCTTGGGGGAGGCCTGGAACGCTGCCTTGATGGGTTCGCGCTCCTCCTGGGAGAGACCGCCGTGCAGCAGCGCGAGGCGCTCGCCGCCGAAGCCATGGCTGGCGAGGATCCGATGCATCCACTCGTGCGTCGTGCGGTACTCGGTGAACAGGATCACCCGGCGGTCGTTCCATTCGCCGTTCGGCCCTTTGAGGTGTTTTTCGAGCCAATCGAGGATGGCGCGGGCCTTGGAATCGACCTGGTTCCTGGCGCGCTGGGCCCACGACCTCAGATCGTCGAGCATCGCTCGCTGCTCCGCCGTCAGCGGCGGCGCGCGGCGCGTGGCCTCCTCGATGGCTTCGGCCTGGGCGTTCTCGACCTCCCGATCGTCGGCGTAGTCCTCCTCGACCCTCAGGATGGCCTTGTGCAGGATGCGCTCGGCCATGGCGTCCCGCTTCTCGGGCCGCGCCTCGGAGAGGGAGTTGGCGTGCTTCTCGAGGGTGGCGGCGAAAGCGGCTGGAGACGAGAGCAAGCGTTTCTTGAGCAGCCGGTTGACGAAGGCCGTGCCGAAGCCGTTGCCGGCCCGTTCGGCATCTTTCTCGCGGCTGGCACAGTAATCGCTCAGCTTGCGGTGGATCTCACGCTCTTCCGGCGTGTAGTGGATCGGCAGCGCCTGCAGGTTGCGCCGCGCGTAGAGGGGGTTGCCCTGCGCATCGACGAGATCGCTCTTGAGGCGACGGATCATCACCTGGCTCAGGCGCTTCTCGTCGGGGAGGATGTTGCGTGCGAAACGCTGGTCGTCCAGCAACTCCAGCAGCGAGGTGAACGACTCGGTGTAACCGTTGTGGGGTGTGGCGGTCAGGAACAGGCGGTGCTGGAAGTGGGGGGCGATGGTCCGGATGAAGCGCGTGCGCTGGCTCTCCAGCGCGTAGTGCGCGCCCGCGGCGGGCGCGACGTTGTGCGCCTCGTCCACGACCAGCAGATCGAACTTGCGCGGATGGCCGACATGGGGCGGGAGCACGTCGCGCATGGCACGCAGCCCCTCGCCGCCCTTGGCCCAGTCCATGGACGTGATGAGACGCGGGTGCGACGTCCACGGATTGGCATGGATGCCGCGCTCGCGCCGCAATCGTTTGACGTAGTCGGTGTCCACCACCCGGAAGTCGAGGCCGAATTTCTCCAGCATCTCGACGCGCCACTTTTCCTGTAGCGAGGCGGGGCAGACGATGAGGACGGTGCGGGCGCGGTGCCGCAACAGGAGCTCCTGGATGACCAGCCCGGCCTCGATGGTCTTGCCGAGACCGACGTCGTCGGCGATGAGCAGGTTGACGCGGGCCATGTCGATGGCTCGCACCAATGGATCGAGCTGGAAGTCCTCGATGCTGACGCCGCTGCGGAACGGTGCCTGGAGGAACCCGCGGTCGGCGTTGGTCGCGGCGCCCCAGCGCACGGCGTCGAGGAAGGCGTCGAGCGTGGTCGCGTCGTCCTGTCCGGTGATGGATGGCAGGCCCGCCCGCTCGATGACCTGGGCACCGGGTTCGATCTCCCAGACGACTTCCAACTCCTCGCCGAGGCCGTCCTCGTCGATCGACGAGAGTGTCACGCAGTTCTGTGGTGCCCCCTCCAAATTCGACGAGACGACGTCGGCGACGACCCACTGACGCCGTCTCACCTCGACCAGCTGGCCGGGCTCCGGGGTGGTCGCATGGACGAAGCGGGCGCCAGTCGATCGTGGCGTGACGCTCATGAGGCTCTTCCCTTCCGTTCCAGCACGCGGTCGTAGATGAGGCGGGCGGCCTCGACCGGATCTTCATGAGACCAGACGCGAATCACTTCCCAACCGAGTTCTCGCAGGCGCCGGGTGGTGTCGGCATCGCGCGCTCTGTTGGCTTCGATCTTGGCGCGCCAGAATCCGGCGTTCTCCTTTGGCCAGGTGGCATGGAGTGGACACCCGTGCCAGAAACACCCATCGACGAAAACCGCCACGCGCGCACCGATGAACACGATGTCGGCGACCCGTCGCGGTTTTTTGGACAGTGGCACTTGCAAGCGGTAGCGAAGGCCCAGGGCATGCAGGGCCCGCCGCAGTTCGATCTCGACGTCCGTTCCTCGCTGGCGCACGCGCGCCATGCGGCGGCTGGCTTCAGGCGACGAGGGGCTCACACTTGGCATTTCGCTTCCTCTCGGCGACGGACCGGGTGGTTTCGTCGACCGTCTTCGTCTCGGGCACGACGGCGAGATGCCGCAGGATGCTCCGGCCGATGATCCTCCCCAAAGTGACGGGCACCGCGTTGCCGATCATGCGGCCCAAGCTCTTGAAATGGATCGGCGCACCGTCCGGGACGAAGGAATAGTCTTCCGGGAAACCTTGCAAGATCGCTCCTTCGCGCAGCGATATCGCCCGATCCTGCTCGGGGTGTCCGAAGCGACCGTTGCCGAAGCCATAGAACTGGGTGGTGAGGGTCGGCGCGGGTTCGTCCCAAACCATGCGGCCATAGACACCGGGGTATGTCCAGCCGCTATCACGGCGGTGGCATTCCGCGATCAAACGTTTGGGCCAATCCCTCCAAGTCCCGCCGGGACGCGATGCGCGGATGCGTTGGAGGTTGAGCTTGGAAAGCTTGGACGCCGTGTGCAACGGATCGGAAGGCAGAGTGCCGCCCGCCGGTATCGGCGGAAGCTTCCCGATCGCTTCGCGCACGGTTTGGGGCCGCTCGTGGGTGTGCTCGATCAACTCGATCGGCCCGATGCGCGAGGCGAGCAGTACCATCCTGCGTCGGCGTTGTGGCAACCCGTAATCGGAGCAATCGACGACACCGTGCCAGACTCGATAGCCGCACTTCCCCAAGGCAGTGACGAAGTCGTCGTACACCGCGTGTTTCTCCACCGTCGGCACGTTCTCCATGGTGACGAGATCAGGGCGAACGGCTTTGACCAGGCGCGCGAACTCATACAGCAGTGCCCATCGTGGACTTCCCACCGTGTCGTAGCGTTGGGCATAGGTCGAGAACGGCTGACAAGGCGCGCATCCGGCGAGGATGCGAACGTCCGCGTCCCCGAAGAGATCCTTCAGAACCGCTGGCTTCGTCCTCGAAACGTCTTCCTCGATGAACCGCGCGCCGTTGTTCGTTTCGAACGGATGGCGGCAAGCCGGATCGACGTCGATGCCGGCCACGACCGGCACGCCCTCCGAGATCAAGCCGTGCGTGAGCCCTCCCGCCCCACAGAACAAATCGATGCAGGCCAACTTGGTCATTCTTCCTCTCCTCGCGAAGTCGGTCCTGGCGAACTGGGCACTCCGATCCCCAGGGCAGTCAATGGCCCGCCGCCGAATCCGGTTCCTCCGACGCCTTGCCGGAGCGCACCCACTCGTCGACCTCGTCGGCCTTGAACTTCCAAAACCTCCCCACCTTGTGGGCCGGCATGTCCTTTTTCGCGATCCACGCGTAGACGGTGTCTCTGCTCACGCCGAGGTATTCGGCTATTTCCTCGACGGATAACCAACGATCGGCCATGGCGCTTTCCATCGCGTGGACTCTAGGACGCATATTGTTACAGGATTTGGGCCGGGTAAATGCGATTCATGCCGGTTCAGGCCGGTTCATGCCGATTCGTTGGTCGTCGATCGGTCGACCAATAGCTCGATTTCGGCTTCTCGGCGCATCACGAGTCCCGGCAGCACCTTGCCACCGCCATAGACCCAGCGCCGCAGTTCCGTTGCCGCTGCGAGCCAATCCCGCTGGTTCACCCGCCTTCGCATCGTCGAGGTCTGCAGCCGCCCCGCGCCGAGGTTGAACGTGAAGTCCACGATGGCCGCCAGTCGCCCCTCCGGCTCGGTGGCCAGCACCGGGCAGTAGCGCAAGGTGGCAGCAAGCGCCACGTCCGCGCCATACCAAGCCCGCAACCAGTGGTGGACTTTGTTGGCGGCGATCGCGCCGTTGAGGGCCGGGGGCGTGTTCACCTTTTGGTTTCCGGCAGATCCTTGTCCGGGAAGATGATCTTCAGCGCTTGGCGCACCCGGTCCTTCTCAGCTTCGGTCATGCCGGCATAGGCGCGGAAGAAGGCCACATCCTCGGGGCTGGCCTCGGGGACCTGGGGCATGGGCTCACCCATGATGTCCTCCATCGTCACGCCCAGCACCTTGGCCAGCGCCTGCACGCGCTCGGCCGAGGGGCGTTGACCCTCCTTCATCTCCAGTTCCCAGATGTAGGCCTTGGTGCAGCCGACCGCGTCGGCCACCTGCTGCAGGGTCAACTTCTTCGCCTCGCGGAATCGCCGCAGGCGTACTCCAAACGCCGAAGCCATGGCGATGTCCCGTCTCGAATCGACTGTCAGTGTAGGGAAAACAGACCGCAAGTATAGCTGCGAGATACCAAAAAGCGCCAGACGTGCCACGATGATTGACAGGCGGAATGGGGCGGGACACAATCGCGCCGTATCTCGCTGCTTTACTCTGGAGAGAATCCTGTTCGGTAACCCCGTCGCCGGCCCGCGAACCCGCCCCATCGGTCCGCAGCCCTCGACACCTCTTGCGGAAAGGACTGAATCGCCCCGGCTTCTCCGGAGGCCATTTCGTTTGAGTCACGCCGCGATGGCGGGAGTGGAAGGAGCAGGCTGTGCAACGGGCGCACGCAGGCGGGCCCAAGGTCGAGCCGCTTGCGGACTGGAGCGATGTGGTGTTCTCGCCGGCACCGCGCGCATGCGGCAGGGGCGGGTTCCGCGTCTGGCGCTACGCCGCGGCCTTGGCCCCTGCG
>Ga0006573J49613_1001615_pt1 | contig 23183 bp, 20 predicted proteins | sample HigsolmetaAR203R_FD_49613 | JGI IMG/M metagenome (IMG submission 49613) | reverse complement strand
CGTGCCGGAAGGCGAGCGGCCGGCCCAGGCCCAGCGCGGGCCGGCTTCCGTCGCGATCTCCGCCCAGCCGCCTTTCGTGCGGAGCAGCTTGTAGCGCCCCGGATAGAGCGTCCCGAGCTTCGCCGACCGATGGTCCGGCCAGCGGTAAGCCGGCTGCTCGGCCGTCAGCCGGATCTCGCCGGACGCGTAGGCGGCGGTCTGGCGCGCCAGCCACAGGTTGTACGCTTCCCCGGCGAGCATCCAGCCCGTATCGCGATGCCGCGGCCAGATCCGCTCCCATTCGGAGAGCGGCACGTTCGTCTCGCCGGCCGGGCGGCCGAGTTCGGCCGTAAGCCCCGGACGGCCGAACGACTGGATGAACCAGTCCGTGTATCCGCCGCCGGAAGGGTTGGCGGCGGGCTGGACGAGCCGGTAGCCCGTCATCCCGGCATACCGGGTCGCGATGGCGCGGTCGCGGACGACATGCTCCGGTTTCGTATGGAAATGCCAGTAGACGATCTCGCCGGACGAATGATACGCGACGGCGATCTCCGGATTCGTCTCCTTCGTCGCTTCCGCCATCGCCTGCGCTTCCTTCGCCGCAAGCGGTTCCTTGCCTCTGTAATTCATGTAATACGGCCCGGATCCCGGCTGGTTGATATTCTCCCAATCCGCCGGGTACTGCCGGTTCAGGTCGATCCCCTTCGCATTCGCTTTCCACCTTTTGAAGTTGCTGCTTCCGCCGTTCATGGCAATGAGATCCGCGTGGGCCTCTTCCGGAAAAGCCGACAGCCCGAACTGTTGCAGGGTGACGCCGTCGGGATTGACCATCGGCACGAACCGGAATGTGACGCGGTGCAGCAAGTCGCGGACCGGCGCGCCGTTCCACGTTTCGTTCCGTACATACGCCTGCGCGTAATGATCCAGCATGGACATGATCAGAATGGTGGTGATCCATTCGCGGGCATGGTGGGAGCCGTTCAGCATGACGTACGCGTCGCCGAGACCGAGATCGGCCGCCCAGATATCGCGTCCGTATTCGCTCTCGCCGATGGCATGCAGACGGATCAGTCCGGGATAGGTCTCCTCCAGCTGCTTCAGATCGCGCACCATGATGTCATACGAATACACTTGCTTCGGATTGACGACGCCGGCGGCCGGCCGCGATGCCGAGGCCGATGCAGGTTCCGCAGCCGCTGCCGGCAAAGCCGAAATCAACACGACAGACAATAAGACAAGTCCCCAATAACGCAGCAATGCCGAAGAACCCCGTTTCGTCGAAAGTTGAAGTCAGAAGAGCGCGGCGCGCTCTCCGGATTGACCTCAATTCGACGTCAAACGGCGAAATCCTTCGGCATCATGCCATTTCGTGCCGGAAATATTACACACTGCAGCGATAAAGTTACTGCGCTGTCAGGATCTCCGGTCCGTCCGCCGTGATGGCGACGACATGCTCGTACTGGGCCGCCCGTTTGCCGTCCAGCGTGCGCGCGGTCCAGCCGTCCTCGTCGATCGTCATGAAATAGGTGCCCTCCGTAAGCATCGGCTCGATGGTGAACACCATGCCTTCTTTCAGGCGCAGCCCCTTGCCCGGTTTGCCCACGTGCATGTAGCCCGGCTCTTCATGCAGGCTGCGGCCGATGCCGTGGGCCAGCAGATCGCGCACGACGCCGTAGCCGTTCCGCTCGGCATGCGTCTGGATGGCGTGGGCGATGTCGCCGAGCCGGTTGCCGACCTTCGCCTGCGCAATGCCGAGCTCCAGGCATTCGCGCGTCACCCGCATGAGCCGCTCGGCTTCGGGCGAGACGCGGCCGACGGCGTAAGTCCACGCCGAATCGCCCAGCCAGCCGTCCAGCTCCGCGACCGTGTCGATTGTGACAATGTCGCCTTCCTTCAGCGGCTCATCGTTCGGAAAACCGTGCGCGATCACGTCGTTGACAGAGGCGCACGTGGCGTAAGGGTATCCCTTGTAGCCGATCTGGTAAGGTCTTGCGCCATGCTCCGCCATGATCGATTCGACGAGCCTGTCGATCTCCATCGTCGTCACGCCGGGCTTGATCATGCGCGCGATTTGGCGATGGCATTCGGCCACCACCTGTCCCGCCCGGCGCATCGCCTCGATATCGCGTCTGCTTTTCAGTTCGATCATCGTCGTTCTTCCTTTCTCTGCTTGACGTGGGATCGGTCTTGCATTGCTGTCTCGTCCGGTATCGCCGATTGACGATCGCCTTTTCATGAACACTCTATCACAAATGGCCGTCCGATGTGCATTCTTTCACCAAGTAAGGTCTGAGTCAAGTCAGCGTGGGCACCTTATTGGGGATGCTGGATCACAACCGAAAAAAGAGCCAATCCCTTGTTAGCGGTTTCAGTTTTTCTTCCTTCAGGAACTGCTCCAGATCCCTGGTATCAGTATCCTCTAAGTCCTTTTAATGCCATTCCAGTCGGGCGACTTTGCCATTGGCTTCTGAGCAGTCGGATCATTCCGTCAACATAGCCTTTCGCCGGTCGTATGGCGTCGTGAAGCAACCTCCGTACACTAACCACACGTTGCGGGGACTCAACTGCGTGCTCCTCGGCTTCTTCCAACCTGCCGATCTGCCTGCGTCGCATGACGGTCTCCAGCATCGCCCTGCAGCCTCGTTCACTCCAGCTGTATCCTCCGCGCTTCGTCCGTTTCGCCAACACCCGCATCTGGGCTTCCGCGCTTCCCATCGGCCTCATACCCCTCGTATCGATACCGTGTGCCTCAAGGGTCTTCCGGTAATCCTCCAGATGCTTGCGGTGCCGCCTCAAGAACGACTGGTAGGCGGTCCATTCTTCCCGTTTGTCAGGCGCAATCGCTTCGATCGGCACGCGCTCCACGGCCGCCATCAAGTCCGCCGGGTTCTGCCTGGCCAGCGCCTGTCTTGCTTCTTTCCATACCTTCGGCAGGTGGCCCACAAACCGCTTCAGATCACGTGCCACATGGAAGCGATCCAGCGTGTAGATGCACTTGTGAAAGTACGATTCGCATTCCCCGATCCACTTCGCTCCGTCTCCGCCCACCACCAGCCAGGTGTCCCCGTCGATCTCGTACCGTTCGGTCAGAAAGTCGCCAAACGCTTCCCAAAAGTCGCCCTCCCCCCGATGCAGATCATGCTGCTTGTTCCTAAGCCGCACACGCTTGCCGACCTGCTCCCAGCCCTCATGTACCACGGCAATCGCATGTTCCATCCCTTTCCGCTTCCGCCGTTGCAATTTCGTGTACAGGCCATCCGCTTCCACGAACAGCACCTTGGCCGGTCGTTTTTCTGTTGCTTTGACCGGCTTCTCCGCTTGCTCGATCAGCTTCCCGCGAATCGCCTCATGGCTGAGCACCGCATAGCCCAACAGTTGCTCAAGCCGTCTGGCGCTGTCACGATACGACGGCCCTTCCGCGGCAAAGGCAATGGCTGTTTCCAACAAATGCGGGCTGACTTTTCCTCGCCCCTCAAATCGCATGTGCTGGTCGAGCAAGTACACGTGTTTGCCGGTTTGGCGATCCATGTACAATCTCCGCTTGAAGCGAATGTTGCCAAACACCGTATTCACGCTGGTCTCCCGTTCAGCCTTGACGCGATACCGCTCTCGATCCCTTTGCTCCAAAATGATCTGATCCAACATCTCCAGCGTGCTTCTCATCGCGTCGACGAACATGTCTTGCATCTTTCTGAACATCCACTCTTCAAGCTCTTTCATTGCAGGAATGGCTGTGGTAAAGTGCTGCATAGGAGCCTCCTCCTTTGAGGGTGTTTTTTTGCCAAATTCCACTCTACCAAAGGAGAGGCTCTCTTTCTATGTCCGCTTTTTCCAATCTTTACCCCAACGCTAATTTTACTCTAACCGCCGCGGACCAAGCCGTTCAAATTGAGCGCCTGTCCCCCCTGTGTTAGAATTAATGCCATCAACGCGGAAGACGAACCGGAGTGGAGAAGACGAAATGGACAAACGGCGGCAGGCTGTGTGGATGGCATCATTGGCGGCGATGTTGACAAGCTTGACCCTGCTTTCGGGCTGCCGGACGACGGACGAACGGAAACCCGATGAGCGCATCGAATTGCTCGTCTCCGCCGCCGTCAGCCTGCAGCGCAGCATGGACCGGATCGGCGAAGCGTTCGAGCAGGCGCATCCCGACATCCGAATCACGATGAATTACGGCTCGTCCGGCGCACTCCGGCAGCAGATCGCCGAAGGCGCGCCGGCGGATCTGTTCATTTCCGCCGATACGGTGCAGATGGATCGGCTGGCGGACGACGGCCTGATCGCCAGGCAAGCCGTTCTGCTCGGCAACCGGCTGACCGTCGTCGTGCCGGCGGATCGGAGCGATAACCTCCCCGAAACCCTGGAGGATCTCGCCGCCGGCGAATACCGCGCCGTCGCCATCGGCGATCCGAATACGGTGCCCGCCGGCGCCTATGCGGCCGAGGCGCTTCGCCATGCCGGCCTGCTGGAGACGCTCGAACCGAAGCTTGTCTACGGCAAAGACGTCCGCCAGGTGCTCACCTATGTCGAATCCGGCAATGCGGACGCCGGTTTCGTCTACCGGACGGACGCGCTGCTGTCGGGCGCCGCCCGGGAAGCGTTCACGCTGCCGGACGATCTTCACGCGCCGATCCGCTACCCGGCCGGGATCGTGAAGGCGACGGCTCATCCGGAAGCAGCCGCTCGATTTTTCGCGTTCCTCACGGGCGATGCGGCGCGGCGCATCTTCGAAGCGGACGGATTCGTCTTCCTGTATTCGCCCGACGGCGAGTCGTCCTGACCGCCACCATGCGGGAAGCCGCAGCCTAGTCCCGCTCGTAGATCGAGCCGGACCGGCTCGCGTACAGTTCCGTGTACACCTTCTCCGCGTATGCGTCAGTCATCCCCGCGATATAATCCGCCGCGAGCCGCTCCCATGGCCATGAGCCCTTCTGCCGCTCATAGCTTTGGACCCAGTCCGGCGGCAGCAGCAGCTTCCCCGTCTCGCGGTCCGCGAAACTTTCCCACAGCCGGGTCAGCATGATCTCACTCCGTTTCTGCAGCCGCTGCACGCGGAAATCTTTGATGAGCGTCACCCACGCCAGCTTCTTGAGAATTTCCATCGTCCGCAGCAGATCCATGTCTTCCTCGCCGTCCTTCACGAACGTAACGCGCTTCCAGCCCTGGCCGTCGTCGAGGATGCCGACCCGGCTCGCGAACAGGCCGACCCAGCGCGCCTTCATCTCGCGGCGGGTGCGCGAAGGCTCCCGGCCGGTTTCCCGAAAAACCGTCGTCCACTGCTCGTAATATTCGGCCAGCACCCGCTTGACCATCCCGGTCATCCGCTCCCGGTCAATGCCGTCCCAGGCGCGGTTCGGTCCGGACGGATCGTGCTCGATCTCCTGCACGATCAGCTCCGCCAGCCGGTCGTCCTCGAAAAACCCGGGACTCATCAGAATCTTGCCGGCGCGGATGCCGTCCTCGATATCGTGCGTCGAGTAGGCGATGTCGTCGCACAGATCCATCAGCTGCGCCTCGAGCGTCGCCCGGCCTTTCGGCATGTCCCACAGCTCCCGCAGCCTGCGGATGCCGCCTTCCCACTCCATCTCGTAGACCCCTTTGGTGACGCCGGGCTCGTTCAGACAGTGCGGATATTTGTTGATCGCCAGCAGCACGGCCGCGGTCAGATCGAGCCCGCTGTCGCTGCCGGCGCGCTTTTCGAGGAACATGAGAATGCGGAAGTTCTGCGCATTGCCCTCATAGGGCATGCCGTGCCGCTTGCTGAGCAGCCGGTGCAGCACTTCCTCGCCCTTGTGGCCGAACGGCGGATGGCCGAGATCGTGGGCGAGCGCGGCGCATTCGACGACTTCCGGCTCCATCATCAGCCCGGGATGCTCGGGCTTCTGCAGCATCGGATACGACCGGTGCAGCCGGCGCGCCGACTCGCGGGCGATCTGGGACACTTCGAGCGAATGCGTCAACCGGGTGCGGTAATAGTCCCCGGTGCCCGCCCCGAACACCTGCGACTTTCCCTGCAGCCGCCGGAAAGCGGGCGACTGCACAAGCCGGGCGTAGTCTTTCTCGTACTCGTCCCGCGCCTCGCTCGTATGCACTTTCCCGCCTTCATCCAGCCGGATTTTGCGGATATCCATTCCTTCCACCTCCCGTGTGCAAAACAAGATCTCCGCCAACCCTCATACTTCCATCATATCGCAAGTCCCGGCAAAATGTCAGGTATGCTGACACAAAACACAAACTTTCTTGCAGCAAATCCGAACGTTCGGGCAACAGAAAAAGCATGTCCCGAACCGGAACATGCCAATACCTTCCCCGCAGACCTTCGCATACCGCCGGCGTCCGCCGTCCTTCAGCCGCGACCGAGCCGCAGCAATGCGCCCAGCGCGCCGCTGAATTCGCCGTTTTCGACAAAATGCGGTTCCCCGCCGCGGAAGCGGGTATAGGATTCGACGGCCTGACGCAGCGGCGCGTTGCCGTTGAAGGACGAACCGATATAGACCACGTCCTTCACGCCGTGCGCGGCGGCGGCGTGCACACACAGCGTCGCCACCGCTTCCCCGACCATGCCGATGACCGAGGCGAGCGCATCCTCCCGCGAGATGGAGCCCTCTTCGCCGCTGCCGATCACGGCCCCGGGAAACACCCGTCCGAAATTGCTGGCCGTCAGATCGCCGTCAATCGGCGGCTCCATCCCTTCATAGATATGGCGAACCTTCAGGTCGGCCGTGCCTCTGTCGCCCTTCGCCGCCGCCGTGACGATCGCTTCATATTCGTCAAGGCCGGTAAGCAGGCGAGCCAGCCCGACGATCGTCCCGCCGCCGAGCCCCGTGCCGCCGATGCGGAGATTGCGTTCACCGTCAATGACGTGCACGGATGTCCCCGTGCCGACATTCGCCAGCAGGAACGCGCTTTCACCCAGGGCCGGCGGAAGCAGCAGACGAATGCCGGCGCAGGTCGCCTCGAACTCCGGCATCATTTCCGTGTCCCTGCCGATCAGCGCCGCCAGCTTCGCCCCTTTGCCGCCCGTCAGACAGAGCGGCGCAGCCGGCAGCTCCTTCCGCAGCCAATCCGCCGCCTCCGTCAGCCGGTCCGAGCGGAACTTGCACAGCCGGCGGACGCCGCCTTTGACATACGCAATTTTGACCAACGTTCCGCCCGCGTCAATGCCCGCCGCGTCGCCGGGCCGGCCGTCCCGGCCTTCGAAGTGCGGCGCCGCATGCCATTCCGTCGTTTGTGTCGCATCCATTTCCGCTGTCAAGTCCCCTCTGCATCCAGGCTGCAAGGCGGCGCAGCCGGCCTTCCGGTGCGGAATGGCCGGCCGCGTCAACGCATCGCGTTGAATTATAGCACGGATCGGACGGGTGTCAAGTTTTGTCGGTGCCGGAATGCATGCCGCGACCGCAGGCAGGGGGAATCAGATGACGCGGTCCAGGCCGCTGAATTCCGCGATCACCGCCATCAGCTTCGGCGGAATCGGCAACACGAACTGCATCGCGCCCATTGCGGCCAAGCCGCTGCGGTTATGGACCGTCACGCGGCTCGCATACAGCCGGTACTGGTCCGTGTCCGCGCGCTGACTCGCATATTCGACGGCGCTGCCCGACGAATTGCGGACCGATACCCGGGTTCTCCGTCCCTGCGGCTCGAACGGCACGATGCTGACGATGTCGTCGTACTTGATGTGATAGTTGACATGCGGCTTGTGAAATACAATTTCGCGCGTCGAGACGGTCAATCCGTACTCCCGTTTTTTCTGCGAGACCTTGAGTTCGCCTTCAAGACCCCGCAGCTGGATAAAGTCCCGGTTCACGGCAGATCCTCCCCTCGATTCTCCCAAGCATACCATACCCCGAGAAAATCTGCATGGGAGGACGCCAATTCCCCCGACTATCCGGTCTGCACCGCCTGCTCTTCCGCATAGACATCCATGGCCGCCTGGACCGCCTGGCCGGCCGGAACGCGCATGCCGTGGCGGAGGAGCGCCGCTTCCAGCGCGCCGAGCGTCAGCAGCACATTGCGCATGTTGCAGCTGTATCCCATCGTGCCGATGCGCCAGATGCGGCCTTTGAGCGGGCCGAACGAGCCGGCGATCTCGATCCCGAACGCATCCAGCAGCATCGACCGCACCGATTCGCCGTCTATGCCTTCCGGAATGTTGACGCAGGTGACGACCGGAAGCTTGCAGGACGGGTCGCCGAACAGCCTGAGTCCCATTGCCGCAAGACCGGCCGTCAGCGCCCGCTCATGCATCCGGTGCCGCCTGAACCGCGCTTCGAGCCCTTCTTCCAGCACGATGCGGACCCCTTCGTACAGGCCGTAGAGCATCGCGGTCATCTCGGTGTGATGATTGAGACGTTCCGGGCCCCAGTAATCCTGGAGCTGGCAGAGGTCGAGATAGTTGCTCCGGATGTACGGCCGTGCGGACGTTCCCTCTCCGGCGGACCGCAGCCCGCGTTCAATCCGCCTGCGTCCGGCGAGCAGCCGCTCGACGCGCGCGTTGTACGTGAGCGGCGCCATGCCGCTCGGCACGGACAGACATTTCTGCGTGCCGCCCACTACGGCGTCCAGCTGCCAGTCGTCGGTGTTGACCGGCACGCCGCCGATGGTCGCGACGGCGTCGACGACGAGCAGCGCATCGTATTCCCGGCACGCCGCGCCGATGCCGTCCAACGGCTGCAGGCGGCCGGTCGACGTCTCGCCGTGCACGAGCGCGACCACTTTCGGACGATGGCGCCGGATGGCGCGGATGATCTCCTCCGGATCGAATGCCGTGCCCCATTCCCGCTCGATCACCGTCACCTCCGCGCCGTACCGCTCCGCGATCTCGTGCAGCAGATGCCCGAATCGGCCGCAGATCGGCACAAGCACCCGGTCGCCCGGCTCGATGACGCCGGCGAGCACCGCTTCCAGACCGGCCCGGGACGTGCCGTCCACCGGGTAGGCCTGCCGGTTCGAGGTGCGGAACAGCCGGCGGAGCATCCCCATCAGCTCGTTCATCATCGCCGTGAACGCCGGGTCGAACTGGCCGAGGATCGGATACGACATCGCGCGCAGCACGCGCGGGTCCGCTTCCACCGGCCCCGGCGTCATGATCGTCCGCGGCGGCGGCGGCCAAAACGCATGTTCGTTCATGGCGTCTTCTCCTCGTAGGCCAGTTCGTACAGCAGTTCCGCCAGCACCGCCGTGCCGAGGGCAAGATCTTCCGGCGCCGTATATTCATCAGGCGAGTGGCTGATGCCGCCGCGGCTCGGCACGAACAGCATCGCCGTAGGACAGACGGAACGGAACATCTGCGCATCGTGGCCGGCGCCGCTCATCATGCGCCGGTACGGAATGCCGCGGGAGGTGCAGATCCGCTCCAGCCGTCCCGCGAGCACGGAATCCATCGGCGCCGGGCGCGTATGCAGGACGGAACGGACCCGGATCTTCAGGCCGCGCCGCTCCGCGATCATCCGGAACGTCCAGAGCACGGTATCGCAGAAACCGGTGAGCAGCGTCTCGGACAAGTGGCGGATATCGAGCGTGAACTCGACCGAACCGGGAATGACGTTCGGCACGTTCGGGTCGCTGGCGATGCTGCCGACCGTCGCGACGAGCGGTTCGCCCGCCTTTTGCGCCGCGCGCTCAAGGAACAGGATCATCTCCGCGGCGCCCGCCATCGCGTCGCGCCGCAGCGTCATCGGCGTCGTTCCGGCATGGTTCGTCTCCCCGGCGACGGTGACGACATACCGGCGCTGGCCGGCAATCGTCTCGACGATGCCGATCCGCTCGCCGAACCGCTCGAGCGTGATCCCCTGCTCGACGTGCACTTCCACGAACGCGCTCAGGTCGGTGCGCTTCGCGGTCGGCAGCTCGCCCGTCCCGGTCCGGCCGAACCCCGCCGATTCCATGGCTTCGCGCATCGTCACCCCTTGCGCATCGACGATGCCGTCCGCCTGCTCCGGCTTGAACACGCCGCTGACATTGCCCGAACCCCAATAGGCGAGCGGAAAACGGCTCCCTTCTTCCTCGCAGAACGAGACGACCTCGATCGGCCGGATCGGCGGTCCGAATGTTTCGTGCAAATACCGGACGGCGGTCAGCGAGGCGGCGATGCCGTACGCGCCGTCATACTTCCCGCCGCAGCGCACCGTATCGATGTGCGAGCCGGTCAGGACGACGCCGGACTCGGCGCCCCGCCCGGCCAGACGGCCGAACAGATTGCCGACGCAATCGTATCGCACCGCAAGGCCGGCTTCCGCCATCCGTCGCTCCAGCAGCCGCTGCGCGTCCAGCCAGGATGGCGTGTACAAGAGCCGCGTCACGCCGCCGTCACGTTCCGCACCGCACTGCGCCAATTCATCCAGAAGTCCGACGACCGATTTCGCGAAGTCTGCCTGCAGATCCAGCTTCAGCATGTGACGCACTCCTCTCGCATGAAAAATGTAAGGCCGGGCAGCCCGGCGTCTCAAGCGGACGGACGAACCTGGACGCCGTGCCCCGGCTCCGTGATGCCGCGGTCTTCCGCATATACGCGCCGCCCGCGGACGTACGTCTCCTTCACCTTGCACCCGATCGTGCGGCCCGCATAGGGACTGTGCTTGTGGCGCTGCAACAGTTGTTCCCGCATGAGCACATAGCTCCGGTTCAGGTCGACGACGGCGAAATCCGCGTCAAAGCCTTCCGCAATCTTGCCTTTCGTCGAAAGGCCGAACCGCCGCGCCGGCCTCTCCGCGAGAAGTCCGGCGATCGCGGGCAGCGTCAGACCGCGCCGGACGCCTTCACTGACCATCAGTTCCAGACTGCTCTGCGCCGCGGCAATCCCGCCCCATGCGTCGAAGAATGTCCGCCCCGGACCGAGCTGTTTCCACTCGTCCGGGCAGGGCGAGTGATCGGAAGCGATCAGATCGACATATCCTTCGGCGAGCATCCGCCACATCCGTTCCCGCTCCGCTTCGCCGCGCAGGGGCGGCGCGCATTTCGCGGCAGGGCCGATCCGCTCCATGTCCGCTTCCGTCAGCAGCAGATAGTGCGGGCAGGTTTCCGCCGACGCGTCGACGCCGCGCCGCTTCGCCGCATCGATCATGAGCAGCGCGTCCGCCGTGCTGACGTGGACGAAATGCACCCGGCACCCGGTGCGCTCGGCGAAAAACAGCGCGCGGTGCACCGCCTCGAGCTCCGCTTCCGGCGGCCGCGAAGCGGCGTAATCCCGTGCGGAGACGCACCCGGCCGCCTTGAGCCGCACCGCCAGCCCGGACGTGATCGCGTCGTTCTCGGCATGCACGGCGAGAAGTCCGCCCAGCTCCGCGATTCTGGCCATGCCTTCATAGAGCGTCCAGTCGTCGACAGCCCGGAACCGTTCCGCTTCCTCGCCGCCCGGTTCGGACATGAATGCCTTGAACGCGACGGCTCCCGCGGCGGCCAGTTCCGGCAGATCGTGCACATGGCCGGGCATGAGACCGCCCCAGAACGCGTAGTCAACGGCGGACCGCCCCCGGGCGAGCCCTGCCTTCTTCCGGAGCGCGTCCGCGGTGACCGCCGGCGGAATGCCGTTCAGCGGCATGTCGAGATAGGTCGTACAGCCGCCCGCCGCCAGCGCGGCCGAGCCGGTCTCAAACCCTTCCCAATGGCCGTTGCCCGGCTCGTTCAGATGGACATGCGCATCGATCATTCCCGGCAGCACATGGCACCCCCGCGCGTCTGCCGACGCCGCCGCGTCGTCCGGGTCCAGTTCTTCCGCCAGCTCGGCAATCTTTCCGTCCCGGACGCCGATGTCCAGACGCCGGACGGCATCCGGCAGCACGACCGTGCCGCCGCGCAAGATGAGATCGAATCGCTTCACGGTCCATCCTCCTAACTGCCGCGGTACGTGCTGTACCCGCCCGGAGCGGCCAGCAGCGGCACATGATAATGGGCGCCCGGATCGGCAATGCGGAACCGGACCGGCACCTCCGCCAGAAATCCGGCATCCGCCGCCGTTTCACGGAAATAGTCGCCCGCGTAAAACAGGAGTTCGTACAGGCCAGCCCGCATCTCCTCTCCCGCAAGGAGCGGTTCATCCGTCCGGCCGTCCGCGTTCGTCGACATTTCCCGCACCAATTCGCGGGCGCCGCCTTCGACCATCCGGTACAGCTTGATCCGCATGCCGGCGGCCGGCCGTCCCCGCTGGAGATCGAGCACATGGGTCGTCAGCCGCCCCGACGGCTTGCCGCTGCCCGGGACGGTATAATCTTCGGCAATCGCCTCACCGGCTGCGCCTGCGGCAGCTCCTGACGACCCGTCGGTTCCCGCAGCCGTTTCGACGGCCGCGCCGGCTTCTCCCCCGATTTCCCCGGCAGCAGGTCCGGCATCTTCCGCGACCAGCTCGGCGATGCGGAACGCGGCGATCCGCCCGATCTGCCGCAGCGCTTCCTCACGTTCCTCTTCCGCGCTCCGGCCGACCCTCGCCCGCATGGCGGCGACGATCTCCTCCTTCGTCTTGCCGCGGACCGCCAGAATGAACGGAAAACCGAACTTCGCCGCGTAAGACCGGTTCAAGGCGGACAGCTCACCGTATTCCGCCGGGGTCAGCCGGTCGAGCCCGGCTCCCTGCTGCTCGCGCGTCGACGCGTCCGACATCGCGAGCCTGCTGCCGAGATCGGGATGCGCCTTGATCAGCGCCGTCTGCCGATCTTCCGGCGCCTCCCGCACCGCCTGCAGCATCGCTTCGAGCAGCGCGTCGGCCGATGCGAACGGCCTCGCCTCCCAAGCCGACTCGGCTGCCCAGGGCGAATGCTCGAAGACGCCGCCGAAGCGCGCAACGAATGCGTCCCGATCCAGCGCGTTGACCTCCGGCAGGGACATGCGCCGCATCATGACCAATACCCCGCATGGACGGCGACCGTCTCCGCCTCCACTTCCGGGAACGGGCCGAGCACCTCGATCGGCCGGCGGCCGGCCCCGAAGACGATCCGGCATGGCAGGTCGAGCGTCAGGTTGCGCTCGTCTTCGCCCGTCAGCCCGGCGAGCCGCCGCTCGCTGATGCCGTAGACGACCCGGCCGATGCCGGACCAATAGATGGCGCCCGCGCACATCGCGCACGGCTCGGCGGTCGTGTAGAGGGTGTACGTCCGAAGCCGCTCCTTCGGGTATCGCCGCGACGCTTCGGCCGCCAGCGAAGCTTCCGCATGGCCCGTGCACACGCCTTCGGTCACCTCGATGTTGCCCTGCTCGAGCAGCACATTCCCGTCCGCGTCGGCGAGCAGCGCACCGAACGGATGGTTGCCGGACGCCTTCGCCCGGACCGACACCTCGACGCAGCGCCGAAGCAGTTCAATATGCCGCTCCCGATTGTTGATCTCACCCATCGGCTTCCCTCCCGATGGCCGCCGCGCGCCTTACGGCGCGCAGAATGCCGCCGTACCCGGTGCAGCGGCACAGATTGCCGGACAGCGCCTCGATGATTTCCTCGTCGGTCGGATCCGGCCGCTCGGCCAGCAGCGCCGCCGCGGACACGATCATCCCGGGCGTGCAATAGCCGCATTGATAGCCGCCTTCCTCCAGAAACGCACGCTGGACGGCATGCAGGGCATCCTTGCCGCCCGCGATGCCCTCGATCGTCGTCACCCGCCGGCCTTCGACCTGATAGAGCATCGTCAGGCACGCGTTCACCGGCTTTCCGTCCAGGAGCACCATGCAGGCGCCGCAGCGGCCGATTTCGCAGCCGATCTTCGTTCCGGTGAGCAGGAGATCGTGACGCAGCACGTCCAACAGCCGCCTCGACGGCGGAGCCGTCACGGCAACCGGCTCTCCGTTCAGCGTGAATGCGAAGACGGGGCTGCCCGTCTGAACCGGGACCGGATTGGTCCTGTCGATCATTGCCCGCTCACCGCCTTCCACAGCTCTTCAGGCTTTCGGATCAGAAGCGCCGGATTGATCGGCAGCCGATTGACCCGGACGCCCGTCGCATCATACACCGCCGCCGCGATTGCCGGCGCGAGGCCGACGGAACCGATCTCGCCGATTCCGCGCGGACCGTAAGGGTCGCCGTCCGGCAGATCTTCAATCGGTTCGACCGCGGTGCTACCGCTCAAATCGGCAATCGTCGGAATCAGATAGGTGTCCAGGTTGCCGGTCAGATAGCGCCCGTTTTCCATGATCGCATCCTCCATCAGCGCATAGCCGAGCGCCATGCCGCTGCCGCCCTCGATCTGCCCGATGTATCCCTGCGGATTGACGACCGGTCCCGCCGCGACCGCATGGTACTGCTCAAGCACACGCACGCGGCCGGTCAGCTCATCGACCTCCACCTTTACGGCCACGGCGGAAAAGGAGTACAGGAAATGCGCGCCGAACTTGTCAGTGTCGCTCGTCGGAAAATGAAAATGCGTCTCGACCGCAATCGGTTCCGCCGTCTTTCCGGCGATATCGGCATACCGGATAAGCCGTTGTCCACCGTTCGCGCTCATGACGCCGCCGGGGCCGAGCGCGAGCGATTCGACCGGTTTGTCGATCAGACCGGCAGCCGCCTCGAGCAATTTCCGCCTGAACGGCCTTTCCATCTGCCGCAGCGCCTGCCACATCATGGCCGTCGTGCGTGATGCGGTGCTGGAGCCGCTGTCCGGCACCCGGTCCGTGTCGCCGATGACGAGCCGGAGATCGTCCGGCGCGAAACCGAACGTTTCGATCATGAGCGTTTCGAGCGTCGCGAGCAGCCCCTGGCCGAATTCCTCGTAGCCGAACACCGCCTCGATCCTGCCGTCTTCCGCAAGCCGCAGCCTGCCGGCGGCGGGGTCCGGCAGACCGACGCCGAAGCCGAATCCGTGCATGACCAGGGCGGCGCCGATGCCGGTGCGGATCCATGGCGGGCGGGCATTTCCGCCCGAATTCCCCGGAACGGCCGCGGCGGACGCCGCTGTCTTCCGCTCGCCCGATCCCTTGCCGCCCGCATCCCGGACATCCGCATCTCTGCCGCCGGCGCAACGGCCGCCAATTTTCCGTTGGTGCCAGAGCGCACTCTCCTTGAGCTTCTGCCACACCTGGTACGCCCCGTCCGTCTGGGCGATGGTTTGCCCGTACGGGCCGGGATCTCCCATCCGGCGCAGATTGAGAAGCCGGAATTCCCACGGATCCATGCCGATGAGCTCCGCCAGCCGGTCCATCTGCCCTTCCAGCGCGAAGATCGCCTGATTGCCGCCGAACCCGCGGAATTCGCCGGACATGCCGTTGTTCGTGTAGACGGACACGCTCTCGACATCGACATTCGCGTAACGGTACGGACCGATGGCATGCTCCGCGGCGAAGTTGAGCACCTCCGCGCCGAGCGTGGCATACGGCCCGGTGTCGGCGACAATCCGAACCCGGTGGGCAAGCAGCCGTCCGGAGGCGTCGATGCCGGTCTTCATCGCGATCGTCATCGGATGGCGCTTGAGGCCCGCCCGCACCGATTCGCGCCGGGAATTGTGGATTTTGACCGGCCGGCCCGCGGCCAGCGCGAGCAGCGCGCCGTAGGGCTGGATGTTCAGCTCGTCCTTGCCGCCGAACGATCCGCCGATCGGGCTGGACACGACGCGGATGCGCTCTTCCGGCACGGCCAGAATGCGCGCAAGCTGCAGCCGGTCGAGCAGACCGTGCTGCGTCGGCGCGTACACGGTCAGCCGGTCGTCCGGCTCCGGCACGAAAAGCCCGCCTTCCGTTTCCATATATGTGTGCATCTGGCGCGGAGTCGAATAGGTTTCCTCCACCACATGGGCGCATGCGGCGAACGCGGCTTCGACATCCCCGCGCTTGTATGCGTTGCTGTGCATCACATTGCCTTGCGGATGCAGCTTCGGCGCATCTTCCGCAAGCGCCTTCTCCGGCGTGTCCAGCACGGGGAGCGGCTCGTACTCGACCTCGATGAGTTCGAGCGCGCGCTCCGCCGTCTCGATCGTCTCCGCGGCGACGGCCGCGACGGCGTCGCCGACGTAACGGACGAGGTCGAAACAGAAGACCGGCTGATCCTGCCTGGAGATGCCGAACGCGTTCAACCCCGGCACGTCGCGATGCGTCAGCACGGCGTGCACGCCGGGCAGCGCCGCTGCGCGCTCCGTCCGGATCGCGCGGATGCGCGCGTGCGGATGCGGGCTTCGCAGCACGAGTCCGTACAGCATGTCCGGAGCCGCAAGATCGGTCAGATAGGCCAGCCTGCCGGTCACCTTGTCCGGACCGTCGGGACGAATCCGCCACCGTCCGCCGGCCGTCTCCCGCGACAGCATCATCGTCCGTCCCCCTCCCTTCCCGCGCCGGCCAGCCTCAGCCATTCGGCGGCGATCAGATTCGCGGCGGCCGTCCGCCGGTATTCCGCGCCGGCGAACGCGTCGGAAGCCGGCCGGTATTCCGCGAGCACGGCTTCGCTCACCCGGACCAGAGCATCCGGGGTGACGCGCGCACCTTCCAGCACCGTCTCCGCGGCGCGCAGCCGCATCGGCACCGCCGATCCGCCGCCGGCCGCCATCCGCACGCCGGTGAGCGTGCCGTCTTCCGACAATCGGCCCAGCACGGCGATCGTCACAAGCGACGGGGTGAACGCCTCCCGTCGTCCGAGCTTGCGATACGCGCCGACGATTCGCCCGGGTGGTCCGCCGGGCGCTTCCGCATCCGTCCGTTTCAGCCGGATGCCCGTAAGCAGCCGGACGCCCTGCGCACGGCCGGGATCGGCCAGCCAGTCTTCCAGGGCCGTCGTTTCAGTCCGTCCGCCCGTATGCCAGAGCAATTCGGCTTCATGGACGAGAAGCGCCGGCAGCGCGTCGCCGACCGCACTTGCAACATTGCCGCCGATCGTTGCCAGATTCCGGACCGACGGCGCGCCGATCCGCCGCACCGCCTCCGCCAGCAGCGGGAAGGCTGTTGCAACGGCCTCCGTCCGCATCAGCTCCGAAAGCTTCACGAGCGGTCCGATTACAAGCTGTCCTTCGTCCGCCCGGATGCCCGCCAGACCGGGGATCGCGGTCAGATCGATGAGTGTTCCGGGCATCGCCGCCGAGCCCGATTCCCACTGCGTGCGCAGCAGCGTGCCGCCGGCGGTGAACACGCCGTCCGGGCCGAACGCCGTTTTCAGCCGGCACGCCTCGGCCGCATCGCGCGGCCGCCAGACTTCCGGGCAGCGCCCGGGCGCCTGTTCCTTCATGGCCATACGGCATCGCCTCCCGTTTCAGCAAGGCACGAATTTCCGCAATTCCCGCAGGATTACAGCCGCTGCTCCCGGATATACGGCACGCCGAGCGATTCCGGCGACCCGGACGGCTTTCCCCTGTTCCGCCAACCGAGGTACATAAGCACGAGAATGGTCACCGCATACGGTATCATTTTCAGGAAATAGGACGGAATGCTGCTGCCGATGAGCTGGATGCGAAAGCCCAGCGCGTCAAGCGCGCCGAAGAAGTAGGCGCACAGCAGCGCGCGCAGCGGATTCCAGCGGGCGAAAATGATCAGCGCAACGGCAATCCATCCCCGTCCGGCGGTCATGTCCTCGATCCACGCCGGCGAGAAGACGAGCAGCAGGTCGGCGCCTCCCAGCCCGATCAGCATCGTGCCGGCGATGACGCATCCGTACCGGAACGCCGTCACCGGGATGCCCATCACATCCGCGGTCGGCGGACTGTCGCCGAGCGCCCGCAGATGAAGCCCCCAGGAGGTGCGGTAGATGTACAGGTGCAGCGCGATGACCAGGGCGAAGCTGAGCCAGGTCAGCACATCCAGATGGGCGACAAGGACGCCGATGACCGGCACCCCGTCGAGCACGGGCATGTCGAGCTTCGGCACGGCGCCCGGCATCGGCTGGCCGGCGATCGCCCTGCCGAGAAAGGCGCTCAGTCCGGAGCCGAACAGCGTCATCGCCAGACCGCTGACGATCTGGTTGACGCGCAGCGTCACCGTCAGGAACGCGTGCAGAAGGCCGAGCGCAGCGCTGACCGCAAGCACGGCCGGCAGCGCCGCGGCGAGGCTTCCCGTGTGGAGATAGAGCAGGGCCGCGGTCACCGCGCCCATCAGCATGATGCCTTCGGCGCCGAGCTGGATGATGCCCGACCGCTCGATCAGAATGCCGCCCAGCACGGCGAACAGGAGCGGCGTGCCGGACGACATGGCCGCCGCGACAATCTGGAGGATCAGATCCATGATCGCAGCCTCCTTTCAAGGCGTCCGGGGCTCACCGCACCCGGCGGATGCGAATCATGCCGAACGCGGCGCCGGCGATGAGGAAGAACAGGACGGCGCCCTGCAGCATCTCCGAAGTTGCCGACGGGAGACCGAGCGTCTGCACGCTGTAGCCGCCGACAATCAGACCGCCGAACAGAAACGCCGACACGATCAGGCCGACCGGATGCAGCCGGGCGATCCAGGCGACGATGATCGCCGTGTAGCCGTATCCCGGCGATATGCCGTACATCAGCCGGTGCGCGACGCCGGACACTTCCGCCATGCCGGCGAGTCCCGCCAGTCCGCCGCTTGCCAGCATGACGAGCAGCAAATGCTTGTTCAGGCTGATGCCGGCGTTCCGCGCGGCTTCCGGATTGGCGCCGATCAGGCGCAATTCGTAACCCCAGCGGGTATGCCGGAACGTGAAAGCGTACAGCAGAGCCGCGGCAAGCGCGAAGACGAGGCCGAAATGCAGCCGGGTGCTGCCGAATGCGGGGAGCGACTGATCCGCTGTGAACATCGGACTGCCGGGAAAATTGAGGCCGCCCGGATCGCGCCACGGACCGAACACGACATAATCGAGCAAGAGCAGCGCGATGTAATTGAGCATGAGCGAAGAGATCAGTTCATTGACCTGGAAATAAGCGCGGGGCAAGGCGGTCAGCAGTCCCCAGAGGCCGCCGGCCGCGATGCCCGCGGCGGTCATGAGCGGCAGCGCGAGGACCGCCGGCAGATCCGGCATGTAGATCGTCACCGCGGTCGCCGCCATCGCCCCGGCAAGAAACTGCCCTTCCGCCCCGATGTTCCAGAACGAGATCCGGTAGGCGATCGAAACGCCGATGCCGCAGAGCAGCAGCGGAATCGCCTTGACCAGCGTCTCGGTCAGACCGAACCGGGTGCCGAACGCGCCCGTCAGCATTTTCTTGTACACGGCCAGCGGGTCCGTGCCGCCGGCCGCAATGAACACGGCGCAGACCGCGAGCGCCGCGAAGACGGCGGCAAGCGGCATCCACCACGGACTTCCGGTGCGGACGGGATCGAACTCGAATCTCAGCCGGGGAACAGCCGGCCGCCGCCGCGCGCTTCCGGCGTCGCCGTCCATCCCCGCAGCGGCCGCTTTGCCGTTCATGACGCCTCCTCCCCCGGCGCATCCTGCAGCCCGGCCATATACAGGCCGATCCGCTCGCGATCCGCGTTCTCCCGGCTCATCTCGCCGACGATCGTGCCGCCGAACATGACGAGCATCCGGTCGGACAGCTGCATCACTTCGTCCAGATCTTCCGAGATGAGCAGCACGCCCCGCCCCGCGGCCCGAAGCTCAAGCAGCAGCCGGTGGACGCTTTCCGCCGCGCCGATGTCGAGCCCCTGGGTCGGGTGGACGGCAATCATCAGTTTCGGATCGCGGTCCACTTCCCGCGCGAACAGCAGCTTCTGCTGGTTGCCGCCCGACAGCTGGCGGACGGGCGTGTCCAGGCCGGCCGCCTTGACGTCGAACCGCTCGACCAGCGACCGGGCCCAGGCCCGGTTCCGCCGGCTTCGCAGCATGCCGAAACGCGACCGTTCGGGGTGGCGGTACGTCTTGAGCAGCAGATTGTCGACGATGCCCAGACTGCCGGCCATGCCGCTCTTCATCCGGTTCTCCGGCACATGGGAAATGCCGGACTCGATCGCCGTCCGCACCGACGCCCGCTTCCATTCCCGGCCGCAGACGCGGATCGTGCCGCCGCTCCACGGCCGGAGGCCCGCCAGCACTTCGGCCAGTTCGGACTGCCCGTTGCCCGCGACGCCGGCGATGCCGACGATCTCGCCTTCCCGCACCGTGAGAGAGAGGTCCCGGACCGCCGTCCGCCCTTTGCCGGCTTCCACCGTGAGCCCTTCCGCTTCGAGCAGCGGCTTGCCCGGCGGCCTCCCCGCCGGCCTCATGACGCCGGCGGGGGCCCTTCCGACCATAAGCTGCGCCAGCTCGCGCTCGTTCGTCTCATAGCGGTTCATCGTGCGCACCATCCGTCCCTTGCGCATGACGGAGATCCGGTCGGCGATCTCCATCACTTCCCTCAGCTTGTGCGTGGTCAGAATGACCGTCTTCCCCGCGTCACGGAGCTGACGGAGCGTCTCGAACAGCTGGTCGGCCTCGCCCGGCGTCAGCACCGAGGTCGGCTCGTCGAGCAGAATGAGATCGGCGCCCCGGTACAGCACCTTGACGATCTCGACCCGCTGCTGCTCGCCGACGGACAGCTGCCAGACCGGACGCTCGACGGGAATTTTCAGCCCGAACCGCTCCGCGACCGCCCCGATCTCCTCCGTCTTGCGGCGCATCCAGGATGCGCCGCGCCAGACGGACGATTTCTCGCCGAGCACGATGTTTTCCGCGGCGGTCAACGTGTGCACGAGCCTGAACTGCTGGAACACCATGCCGATGCCCAGTGCAAGCGCATCTTTCGGCGAGCGGATGTTCACACTGCGGCCGCGGATCAGAATTTCGCCGCTTGTCGGCCGGTACACGCCGGACAACATGCTCATCAGCGTGCTCTTGCCCGCGCCGTTCTCGCCGAGAAGCGCATGCACTTCACCCGGCTTCGCCGCGAAATCGATGTTGTCGTTCGCGACAAGGGCTCCGAATTGCTTGCAGATCCGCCGCATTTCCACGGCATGCGGTTCATTCATTCCTGCGCACCTCCTCCATGAGACCAGGGCGTGCGGCTTCCGCGCCCGCTTCAACCGCCCTATTGCGGAATCTTGCCCTCGATTCCTTTCAGGAACCAGTTCATCTCCAGAATCTCTTCCAAAGTGAGCACGCGGCCTTCCTCGACCCTGAGCGTTCCTTCCTGATCGACGAGCGGACCTTTGAACACATCAAATGCTCCGTTCAGAATCTGCTCTTTCGCCGACTCAACCAACTCTTTCACATCGTCCGGGATGCTCGGACCGAGCGGCGCCAGACCGACCATGCCGTCCCCCATCGAGCCGGAGACCGGCTCGTTCGTCCACGTGCCGTCCATCACTTCCTGGACGGCCTGCGCGTAGTACGGCCCCCAATTCCAGGTCGGGTTGGTCAGATACGCTTCCGGCGCGAAACGCGTCATGTCGGAGTCGTTGCCTCCGGCCAGCGCGCCGCGCTCGGCGGCGGCCTGGATCGTCGCGGGCGAATCCTGGTAAGCGAGCAGCACGTCGGCGCCCAGGTCCAGCAGGCTGATGGCGGCCTGCCGTTCGACCGTCGGATCATACCAGGTGTTCGACCAGACGACATGGACGACGGCATCCGGGTTCACGCTCTCGATGCCGAGCTTGAACGCGTTGATGTTGTAGATGACTTCCGGAATCGGGAACGCCCCGACGTAGCCGATGATGTTGCTTTTCGTCATTTTCCCGGCGGCGATGCCTGTCAGGTAGCTGGCTTCGTAGTTTTTGCCGAAGTAGTTCGTCATGTTGTCCGCCGTTTTGTAGCCGCCGCAGTGAAGAAAGACGACATCGGGATAACGCTGCGCCACGCTGAGCGTCTGGTCCATGTACCCGAAGCTGGTCGTGATGACGATGTCGTGGTTCTGCGCCAGTTCCTCGATAATCCGCTCGGCGTCGGCGCTTTCCGGCACGTTCTCGACGACGGTCGCCTTGATCCCGTGCACTTCCTCCATATATTTGCGGCCCTGGTCGTGCTCGTACGTCCAGCCGCCGTCCCCCGGCGTGCCGATGTAGACGAACGCGACGCTCGGTTTGCCGGACGCCTCTTCACCCGGCGCGGCGGCCGAGCCGCCGCCCCCGGATTCACCGGATGAGGGTGAGCCGGTCGAAGCGGGGCCGCCCGAATTCCCGCCGGAACCGCCGCTTCCTCCGCTTCCGCCGCTTCCGCAGGCCGCAAGGACGACAAGCAGCGGAATGATCCACAACATGCGTGCCAACCTCGATCCCGATTGACGTTTCATTTGGTTCCTCCCCCGAACGAGCGATCTTTGATCCGATGCAACGGTCGTGATGTACTTTCACTATAAGAACGCGTCAGGAATGCGTCAATTTACATGACATCGAATTGGCCTTGGGAATGAAAGAATTCGGGATTGATTGTGCATCGTGCACGTTCATGAGGGCTTGCCAGATGGCGCGGGCATGTTCAAGCTGCTCAGGGGTATCGAGATCGAGGCTCTCCGGTCCGGTCATTTCCACGAACGCGCCGCGCAGCGCGCCGGATCGGATCAAGGCGCCCGCGCCGGCATCGCCTTCGAGATGCAGCAGATCGCCGAACCGCCTGCGCGGCCAAAGCACCGGCGGCAAGATCGTGCCGCCGGATCGTCCCGCCACGAAATCGCGTTCGGGTTCAAGCGTCCAGACCGCACGCCATTCAGCCAGCTTACCCGCTGTCAGGAACGGCATGTCGGCCAGCGCGATCATGACCGCGTCGGGCGGCTCGCCGCCGTCCATGGCCGCCATGACGCCGCACCGGATCGAGCGGGACATGCCGAGCGCGGCGTCGGCGCAGACGAACGGCCGGACGGAAAGTCCGGCCGGCAGCACGTCAAGCCAGGCGAGATCGTCATCCGGCCGCACGACAACGATGACCGGCGAGAAGCCCGCGCGGGCGAGCGCCAGTACGACCGCCGCGCCGAGGGGCGTCCCGGCAGCCAACTCAACCGCAGGTTTCGCACGCCCCAGCCGCGATCCGCTGCCCGCCGCCAGGCAGATGGCCGGCATTCGCATCGTCCGCCGCCTCCTTCCCAAGCATTGCGCGCTGCACCGAGCGGACAGCCGTCAGTTCGGCCGCGATGCTGACGGCAATTTCGGCCGGCCCGACGGCGCCGATCGGCAGGCCGACCGGCGCGCGGACTCGCCCGTCCGCCGGCAGGCCCTCCAGCAGCGCCGCGGCGCGGTTCCTCGAGCCGAGAACGCCGACATATACCGGCTTCCGGGGCAGCACGGCCTCCAGCATGCCCCGGTCATGCCGCAGATGATGGCTGCAGAGCAGCACGTAGTCCCCGCCGCCGATGCCGAGCGCGTCCGCGAGCCCGACGCCGCCCGGACCGGCGGCGAACGATTCGGCCAGCGGGAATCGTTCGGGCCGCAGCAGCGGCTCCCGCCAG
>Ga0006573J49613_1016331_pt1 | contig 24852 bp, 26 predicted proteins | sample HigsolmetaAR203R_FD_49613 | JGI IMG/M metagenome (IMG submission 49613) | reverse complement strand
CTCGATTATTCCTTTGTCGTGCCTTCGTGCTTATTGAATACCAACTCAAAAAGTCCGGTAGCCGACAGGCCGGCGATCCCGCCGGACCACAGGCGGAGAATCAGGTCGAGCTCCGTAAACGGATAGGCCACAGCGCCGATGCCGAGGCCGATAAGCAGGCCGATAAGCGGCACGACACGCTTCGGAAGGTTGATCGACACCTTCACCAGTTGAACCAGTGCGGTGACGAACACCACGATGGCGGACGCAAACAGCAGCACATCTTGCATCACGTCTTGCCCGTTCATCCGTTAATCCTCCTTCTTACTCAGGTTGGTTTTATTCAGAAGATTGGCGACAACAGCCGCCAATTCTTCCCGCGACACCGGTTTGCCGAGGCCGAAAGAGCCGTCCGGCAGGCCATTCATGAGCCCGGCTTCGGAAACCTGCTTGATGGAGCTTTCAGCCCAGTGCCCAGCCGGCACATCCGAGAATTTCGTATTTCCTTTCACGAACGGTTTTTCCTCCTTCACGTCGAGCGGCCACCAGCCCTCGTCGCCAAAAGTGTCGTTGTCGTCGATGTTCACGCCATGCATCGAGAAGTCGTTCTTGCGCTGATACAGGTTGATTCCTTTGACAACCTCGCCTTTGCTCCATGCGTAGGTCTGCCAGTAACGGTCCGCCACTTTGGCAGCCATGCAGGTCTTCATGACGGCCGCGGAGCCGTACACGCCGCCGAGATATCCGGCAGCATTGACAGCCTCCCGGAAACCTCGCACATACGCCTTGACGGTCTCCATCTGGCTGGCCTGAGCGTCGAAGTCAACCGCCGTGTAGATGGCGCTTCCCTTCGGCTGCTGAAGCTCCTTCGCGTAAGCGACGGCGCGCTCACCGTCCGACTTTCCTTTTGCATACCCCTGAAGCACGCTGTTCTTGCCGTCGATCTGCCAAATGGAGATGATCTTCAGGCCGGCGGACTTCAGAATGTTTGCTTCAGACAGTGTCAGCGATTTCCAACTGTTTGGAACCGCGTAACGGCCGATGGCCGTGTACCCGGATTCGACGAACTTCTTCGCTGTTGCGGCGGACGTAATTTTCGTCGCCGTGTCGAACATCTTAGCCAACTTGGTCATCCCCCTCATATCGCGGAACGCCATGCCGGAGAACAGCGCCATGAAGTTCGGTGATTTTTTGGTGGGCACTTGTCAGCAGCGAAGTATTCTTGTTGAGTACGCCCGTGACGAACTTCTGAAATTCGACATCACGTTCAGCTTGCTTTTCGAACACGGCCGCCAGCTTTTCGAAGCTGTCCGTGTTTCGGTTGAGTGCATCAACCGCGCGCTCCTGCGCCGAAGTACTGGCCCGCCATTGATCCATGAGCAGTTGCATGATCTTGTAGCCGATAAATACTATCATGGCGGCGAGACCAACGGCCCCGATTCGCTCGAAGTTGGTCAATTCCGACATCACATGTACCCCTCCTTCCGAAGTGGATCGTTCAGGCTATTTATACCACATGGGATTCGATCTTTGGTATGATAATAGCCTGAACTTCGGAAGATCGAACAAATTAAACGTATACGAGCCGCGCGATAAGTCCTGCCTATTCGGCGGAGCCTGCATCTTCTTCGACCGGTGATTCCTCGACCGGATCAGCGACTGTCGGTGTGTCGCCCCAAACCGCGAAAATGGCGGAGCGGTACGGTTCCGGCACCTCGTCCTGCACCTGCTGGCGACCAGACGCGCTATTTACGTATGCGCGGCGCCACGGCTCACCGATTGGATACTCAACCCCGTTGATTTCGACATGCTGTTGCTTTTTGATGCTCACGCTGTTCGGCGTCAACATGTCCAGCGTATAGCGTTCAATCACACTTGCCATTTCGATTACCTCCAGTTAATCAGGAATAAAGTAAAAGCCTTGTATTTTAAGGCCGCTACTGTCTGCAAAATGCTCATTCGTGATGACGGCATTAGTACCAACGTTCCCAGATGCAAATAAGACAAGTGCCGCGGAATTCCAGAAAATTTGCGCACTTACCCACGCTCCCCCTGAGGGGAGAGTAATCCTTGTAGCATATCCTACAGGCAGTATCACGTCCGGCGCGGTGCTTAGTGGTATAAAAGGAAGCCCACTAATCCGAGCAGTTCCGGTTGCAGTACCTTTTGAACTTAGCTGCATTTCCATCGTCCAATATACCACGTTTCTGATTCGCGTATATCGTCCTTTTCTGTTGCTATAAGTGATGCCACTTGACGAATTACCAAAAGTTAGCTCAGGCGTCCATGTCCCGGTTTCGTAGGGGATTTCGCTTTTCGTCCAGAATGCACTTGCGTGCTGTCCGTCCACGGTGTCGGCATCAAGACCACTTCCGGGACCGTCATTCGATTCATTCCATATTTTTTTCCAGCCTTGCCATGTTCCGTCAACCTTTCTGCGGAAGTAAAATCTGTCGTTGTTGTAATCAATAAACGTTTGGGCTGCGAAGTTGTTGTCTACGGACATCTGGTGATGTATCAAAAATCCATTTGCACCAGACGGCCCGTTGGAATGGCCTGAAAATGCGTAGTAAAACCCGCTTTTTGTGATGTTGTTAAGATCACCCGCATAGTGCACGGTCCCTCGCGCGTTGTCGCCGTAGATAAACCGTTCTGCTTGAATACCGTCCAGCAAATCCGAGTCGAGGCCGCTTCCGGGTCCATCGCTCTCAGATGTCCATACCCATGCCCAATCGCTCCAAGGGCCAGCATTTATTTTTCGCCGCGTCTTTATAGCGTTATAGCCTGTAGTATAAGCAACTTGAAACACCCAGTTATCGGTCCCATTATGAGTATCGCCATTGGAAACCATAGTGTGGATGATCCCATACTGAAACCCCGGCCCGTTTACTGTGCTCGGGTTAAAGTAATAGTACCCCGTCTTGATAGCATTATTTGCATCGTTTCCGGGAATCTCTTTGCCGCTAATTGTCGCATCCACTTCTGCCTTCCGCGCCGCATCATCAGAATCCACAGGCGCCGCGAACTTCGCACGTCCGCTCCCGTCCCGCTGAACAATCGTGTTCGCGGATGCGGATGTGCTTGGTTGTCTGCCGTCCAGCAAATCCGCGTCGAGGCCGCTTCCGGCTCCATCGTTGCCAGAATGCCATGCCGTATTACCGTTTATTTTTACTTCAGTGCCGCGGATATAGGTGGGCAAATCAGGGTCACCGAGCAGTATAAGATTGCTATCGTTAATGGCACCCACGAGTTGAACGTTGCCGTTAGTGTCTCTTACGTATAACCCCTTCCCGTTGGGCAGTACCAAATCAGTGTTGAAAAATCCCCTCTCAGCAGTCACGACTTCTACCCACGGCGCCCATACTCCGTCATTGTATCTCCGAATGAACATTTGGTCAGTATTAGCGTACCGAATCGCAATTTGCGCTCGGTTGCCGGTCAAAGAACCGTAGAAAAACGTCCGAATATGCCAGAACGTTCCCCCGATGGGAGAATTGGCATGATTCGTCAAAATGTAAGCTTTTTGGGTCGTGTTCGGGTCTTCATTATACCCTGCATTTACAGCGGTAGATGCCGCTGACAGAACCGCATCCACTTCCGCCTTCCGCGCCACATCGTCCGCCGCAGACGGTGCCCCTGCTTTCATGCGACCTGCCGGGTCGCGCTGTACGAGCGTATTCGGCGTGGCCGCTGACGTGGCGCCGTGGACGCCGGTGGTGGCGTTGGCATGATTGTTAAGATTCGTTTGTACTGCATCCACTTCCGCCTTCCGTGCCACATCGTACGTAGATTTCAAGGAACACAACTGTCGTAGGTCCTCGTATTCCCATACACCGGCGTTTTCTCCGTGGACCGTACACACAGGCAGGTATCGCTTGCTCTCGTCGGAATCGTCGGTTACGAGGCGAATCTGCCACTGCACGCGGCGCGTTGTCTCGACGCCAAAGTCAGGGTCAAGGATGCCGTTATCCGGCAGGTCTTCGCCGCCGTCCGTGTAGTTGCCGTCTTTTCGGATCGTGTCCTGATACGAAACCTCAGCTTCCGAAACCTCGATATACACGGTACTCTCCGGTTGCACTTGCGAAAGGACAAGCGGGCTCTGTACGCGGTACACAAACCCGTCAATTACGAAAGCGCACGGATCGATTGTGAGCTCGTCGTTTTCATATGTGATGTTCGGAAGCTCGTCGACGAAACCATTCGAAAGAATTGCCTCACCCAGCGCCAAGGTTTGGTGCTGGAGAATTTTCTGCATTTCCGAAAGCTCGGTTTCGAGCACTTTTGACCGCTCTCCCCAGACAACGCGGCTGAAGGCCTTGTCCGGGGAGAACTTATCCTGTCTGTCAAAAGTCGGCATGATCTATCCTCCCTTCGTAAGTCGGTTTAGAACGTTACTTTCCAGACAATCGTAAGTTGCATGGACTCGTCCTTGTTGATGACCGGGAATACTTTATAGTTGAACATCATGCCAGTGCCGATGTTCTCATCCGCATCCCCGCCGAACAGGCCCATTTCGACTAGAGCGCCGACGGCTTCTTCTTCGGTAAATGTCGTGGTGAACTGAAGTACGTTCGTATCCTCGGCCGTCGGGTCACCGTTTTCATCCAGACACGTCCACGACGTAATTGCCTTCCGAACCAGCGGCTCACGCAGTCCGGTTTGTGCCGGGTCTTCCGGTTCCGGGCTCTGCGTCGAACCGCTTCCGACGCCAGTCCCGATCTCCAGATAGCCGATACCGGAACCCCATGACGTACCGGGACGCATACGCTTTGCCATGAAGACAGACGCCTGATTAACGATCATGTTCTTCATGTGGCGCTCGGACATGACCGATTCCGGGATTCGGAAGTACCCATGAGTAGGGTCTCCGTCGCCGTATGGGATGAATTCCAACGGCTCCTTGTGCTGGATGATGCTGACGAAGCCTTTCACCTTATTTGCCCCTTTCTCCGCAAACGCACGAGCAGATGCCACTGCGCATATCTCCTTTCAAAATCCGTAGTTCGGAAGTTTGCCTTCTATGGGATAGCATACCGCCTCCGATCGATGCATGCAATGAAAAAGCTGCTATCCTTCGGAAGTCAGACGATGATGGTTTCGACGATGTTCCCGTCGACGGTAATCGTAATCGCCGCCACATCCTGCTGCAAGCTGGACGGTGCAAGCAGCTCATGCTCGCCCCGCGTTTCGCTGCTGTTCGTTTCGAACGATATGTTCAGGTTCGATTCCGGCGGAGTCGGAAACGCATCTTCAGCGCCCGTCGTGATGGCCGGCATGCCTTCTTCGGAATCCACTTCGTACTTATCCTCAGCAAACGGCTTGAACAGCGTGAGCATACTCGGCTGGCCGCCGTCCATGTGAGTAAACGGCATACCGTGTGCGTCCGACCAGTAAACCGGGTAGAATTCTTCCAGTATTTCCGACTGGTAGCGTAGGAAGTACTCAATGCCGGCGCCTTTGGTCTCGCGAAGGATGCGGTGAAGGTCGCTGGCGTCGTTTATGTACTTCGTCCCGACGATGAGCTCGAACTGGAGCGGGCCGCGGTCACGAATCTCGATGTTCGTGTCCTGAAGCCGGTACGCCAGCAATTCCTCCAACGCGACGTTATTGGTCTTCGGATTGAACAGCCACATCGTAAACCGGCGGCTGAAATCGTTGTCGGACTCGCCCGGCTCACGCTTGATGGCGAAGAAATCTGCCCAGAAATCGAGCCATTCGCCGTCGGCCAGCGACCGATAGAGCGCCTTGAGGGCTTCGGAAGTGTCGAACTCCACGTCCCGGAGCACCCGGTAAATTGGGTACATGATCTGCCACAGATTCGACGTGTACGACGTCAGCGTGGCCGTCAGCGGGGCGTTCTCGATCTCGATTAGGATAAACGGCTTGTGCACGTTAAGTCCATGTTCAAGGGCTTCGGAAGTGTACTGCACAACGTACCCCATGTCCTGAAGCGTGTCGACGAATTCTTCCGCCGTCATCTTGTCGAGGCACACTTCCTGCCGCTGTGGAATTCCCGGGTGGAAAGGCGAGCTATGCAGATACATCATGCCGCCGTCGACCGTTACCATGGAGTGCGCCCCGGAACCCTTTTCGATCGTGAACAGCGGGATTTCCTTCGGAAGGGTGTTCCACAGATCGCCCAGATTGTCGAGAAGCTTCTGAAGGATACGCATGAATCACCCCTCCTTTTACGATATCAGCTCGTAAGTGTACGGCGCGTGCGGCACCAGAATCTCCGTCGTACCGGCCGTGATGTTGTCGTAAGAGTAAGTCTCACCGTCCGTGGAGAGCTCGATCTTCACGTCGTAGATGCCGTCAATGAGCTTCACACGAGTCTCCAGCGCGGTCTGAATCAGCGTATCGCCCTGTTTCAGGGCGGAGAAGAAGTCCGCGATCTCACGCTCGATGTACGGCTTCAGTTCTTCCAGCTCGACGCCGTCTTCCGGCTTAATGTTGATTCTGATATACACGTCGGCTGCGGATGCCGAGTACACCGTGACCATGATGCCGGCCGGCTTGTAGCCGTAGACCGGCTTGCCGTTGCTGTCGTAGTAGCCGTGCAGAATTTTCTGCACTTCGTCGATCAGGTCCTGTGAAGCCTGCCCCACGCCATTCCAGATGTACACGTCGACCTCGCCTAACCGCTCAGGGATGAACTCGAACGCTCGGGCGTCGACCACGCGCTCAATCACGTCCCCGTTTTCATCCGTAATGACGGCGGTCGTCGCGCCGTACTCGATAGCCGGTAGCGTTCCGCGGGACAGCGAGCTGATAAACTTCTGAAACCGCGACTTCTGCTCGTCCGGCGTTTCTTCCTCGCGACCGTTGCTCAGCGGGTTCGCGTTCGTAACCGCGTCCACACCGGTCGGCTTCGTCAGGAAATTGGTAATGGTGCCGGCGTCTACGTTGCCGACGGTCCCGGGCGTCTGGCAGATAACCGGAACCGTAACCGAAGTCTGGCCGACTGCAATGACGGCATCAACCGTGGTTCGGAAGTTGACCGGGGCCGACGTGGCCGTCGCTCTCGTGCGGACGATGGTGCCGGCCGGGATCAGGTAGTTTGTGTCGGCCGGCGTCGTCCGGCTGAAGGTGACCGCGCCTGTTGCGTACACCGCCGGCTGCTTCTCGAAGCCCATTGCCGCGTAGACGTTCTGCTCGATCATCGTCTTCATGGCGCGGTGGACGCGGTCATAATATTCCTCCACGACGAGTCCAACGGCTTCATACATCGTGCGGATGCGCGATCCGACACGGAAGTCTGTGAACTTTGTCGATGCGCCACGCGTCCAGTCGACCATGCGCTGCACAATGACTTCCATGGACTTTCGCTCAAATGCCATGATGCGGTTCCCCCTTTATTCGAAGCTCAGGACCATATCCTGCAAGGTCAGCGCCTGATCCGAATCGACGATTTTAACGGTCAGGTCAACGTAAATAACGGTTCCGCTGATACGCACTCGGTCGACGGACACGGACGCGATCCGGTCGTCAGAAAGCAAGGCCTCGTTGATATAAACGGAGACCAGACTGTTGATGTACGGAAGCTGCGCCTTGCCTATCAGCGTGTGAAGGTCGCTTCCGTAATCCGGGTGCTTCGGAAGACCGCCTCTCCGGCACATGAGCCGGTTGCGGATGGCCTGCGCGATATTATCGACGCCGATAACCGATCCGAGGTCGCCGAGGCCGTCGTCCCGGATTTCTCCGTCAACGTCGACGGCCAAGTCTTCACCGCCTAGTTGGTTCAGGTAGTTGTCTGCGTTGTACTGGGCATGGGCGCCGTCGATTACGTCGTCCGGCGTCGGGATCAACAGCGTCTGGCCAGTGATGCGGACTTTCGCGTCCGTCCCGTTAGTAAACGGCTGCTCATTCGTGACCGTAAGTTCGCTGAGGAACGGACCCAGACTCGACCGAACGTTCCCACGCAGGATGATCGTATTTTGAATGGTGTTTCCGAAGGTCCCATACAGCGTGCAGCGCACAAATGCATACCCGGTATAGGTTCCGGCCGGCATGTACAGGTCCTCGACCATCTCGTAAACCTTCTGAATCCCCTGCGAGTCGGTTTCGGTCATGAAGGTCGACCCGGCGTAGATCGTCACTTCCGTCGTTGCCAGCGCCCGGGTGATCTTCAGGTACCCGCTGGCGTAAAGCTTCCGATAAGCTTCGATCGAGGTCAGCGTGTACGGATACTCCAGCCCGTTGTAGGATACGATGTCCTCCCACGGCACGTTGTATCGTGCGGCCAGATTGTGTACATTGTCGATGTCGGTCAAGACATGCTCTATTGGCATTATACGCCACTCCCTTCCGAAGTGGTCAGATTCGTCGGCGTTCCGAACATCGAACTTCCGAAGACCGAGTATTTGTAGTGGAGCTTCATCAGGTCCGCCATGATGTTGCGGATTTCGATCAGGACATCGAATGGAACGCGTTCCGCAGTTCCCATTGCCGCGCAAGTCTTTCGGCAAAGGTCGATGTATTCGCGCAGCTCGTCAGCATTAAGGTCTATCCGGTTGGCTGTGTTCTCGTTGTAGTCAGACAGCGCGCTATGCACCCTCAATGCGTACATCAAAATAGCTTCAATGTTGGCCTGCTGCTCCCGAAGGACCGGATAGTTGATGTAGCTTATGGATTCCTTCGGAAGATAAAAGGTATCGAGCGGCATCGTCACTCGCTCCTTCCGGTCAGGGTGGTCAAGATTTCGCTGACGTTCGATATCGCAAGCCCAATCGCTCTACCCAGCGACACCATCGTATCTGTCGTGTCCAGATAATCCGGCTTTTCGGATTTCGCGCTGTTCAGTCGATTAATGCACGTGAACTTCAGCTCATACCGGTAAAGCAGCGGCTGCTCCCTGTTGCGCTGAAGCCGGAATTCGGTCGGCTGAATCTCATAGAACTCGTTGTCCTCCCAGTTGTACCAGTAAAGCGCCAGCGACGGGTCGCTGCTTTCGATAAGCCCGCGGTAAATCTTGTTTCGGAAGTCGATGAACGCTTCGAATCCATCCATCAGCTTTCCTTCGGCTGTCGTGCGCTGCCTGTAGCCGGTTGTCCCGGTAATGGTGACGACAGGAAGCCCCTTTCCGAAGTCCGTCACGTAAGCCCCGCCGAGGGTTTCCGTGACGTTGACACGCGCCGGCTCCGTCTGGGTGAAATCCTCCGGGTTAACGACGAGCGTATGCATGGCGATCGTACCCTGCCCCTGCTTCTTCAGGTCGAATGTGTGCCGGTACACACGTTTAAGCTCCAGCGTCGAGCGGCTGACGAGTGCCATACCGATACCCCCTTTCAGTCAATCAGCGTTTTATCCGATGCGGACGTAATTGTGCCCGTTCCGGTTACAGTTCCAATGGTCGGCACGTTGATCGTCACTTCGACGGTGTCCCCCAACCGGGCAACACCCTTGCTGCCTCCGTGATGTTTGATGGTCTTCGGATGGTCGATCTCCACGCCATCTTTTGTGACCTTGATAGTGGCCGGCGGGTCCGATCCATCTTCTGAAGTCGGGAAGCTGACCATCACATGATCCGGCGTTACGTCGATGTACGCCCGTTTGTCCTCCATGCTGTCATCCAGCAGGTGGCCGCGCACGTCTCGCGTGGCCGGACTGTCTTCCTCTCCGATGCCGAAGATCGGAAGCTGGAGTCGTATGCGGTCTTTGCTGACGATCGTAAAGTTGGTCGTGTAGCTTTCGTTCTTGACGAACCCGACCAAATACGGAGCATCTTTTCGGCCGTCCATGTAGCCGACCAGCACCGTATCGCCGGTGACCGGCTCCCGGTCGACGTTTCCGACTACCCATACCGGCATCGGCACACTGTAGTCGAGGAAGATAACCTCGATCCGGCCGAACTCGTGATAGTCCTTGACGCTGGTCACTTTTCCGATCCGCGTATTGTTGAAGCTCGGAAGGCGGTTGATAACCCGCCCGCCAAGCGAGCTTTGCATCTGCATCATCACTTCCGAACCTCCTAACCGCGCGGGATGCGCAGGACTTGTCCGGGATAGATGTAACGGCCGGGATTGGCGATATTGCGAGAATCGCGCTCGATGAGCATTTCCTTGTTCTCGTCCCATAGCCGCGTCCACTTCGAGGAATCCCCGTACACTTCGGGCTTCGCGGCGATCGTCCACAGGCTGTCGCCGTTCTTGACCGTGTAGTACTCCAGCTTGATGTCGTCGTCCGTCTTCTGAGATGTCGGACGCTGCGGCGCCTGCGTGTCCCGCGACGAATCCAGATACTCCAGATGATCTGGCGCAGCGCCGAGCGGCATGCCGCGCGTCAGCTCGAGCGTCGTTTCCCAGCTTTCGAAGACGTGGAAGGACTGCGTCACACCCTCAATGTAGAACTCTCGCTCGATTCCCTTCCGAACCAGCCGGTGACCGATCCGATAGTCGCCTTTGCCGCGGACGCGCATCGTGCCGGACATGTAAGTGTGGTTCTTCTCGAACCATGCCTTCAGCTTAGCCGTCCACGATTTCGACAGGCCTTCAAGCAGCGTCGGCGCCTCCGGGTTATCCTGCTCGATAGACAGGCCTTCGATAGAGACTTCAAGCGGGGATAGGCCGTATCGCTTCGCGTCTTCCTCGTTGAACATCGGCGGGACAACACGCTTCAGGTCGAATCCCAGCGGGTTAATGACCGTGCCGGCCCAGAACAAGTTATAGTGCTCGTTGTCTGAGATGGACAGTTCTTCCTCGATGACATCCTCGGCCAGAAGATCATGCGTGTAAAGCTTTTCCCACATGCCCTTGTCGAAAGGCGTGTTCCGAAGGACCACCATGACAGCGCTGTTGTCCTGCCCGAACCCGACGCGCGGACTCGGATAGTAGCCGTCGCCCTTCGGATACTTCGCCTTGCTGTCGTCGGAGCCTTCCTCAATCGTCTCGTTGACCACCCGGGGCCTGTCGCCTTTGTTCCACGCCTCGTCAGCGCTTCGAACGTCAACGAACAGCTCCGTAAAGGGTTTGATGGACGCACGTTCCATCAGGTTCCAAATGGAGCCCTCGTATTGGTCGGCTGTGAAGATCATCGGCAGGAAGATGTCGACCTTACCAAAGTTGTACCGCAAGATGTTTGTCACGTCGACCTTCTTCGGAACCGGCTCCTTTTTCGACTCGTCCCAGATTGTCCACTCAACAGAGTTGAGCTTCGGAAGGATGTACCGCATGATGTTGTCGAGCACGACGGCCGGCGTTCCTTTGACGATCGTCTCGGCCGTGAAAACATTCATCAGCGTAATCCATCCTTCGTCCGTCAGGAAGAACTTCTCGCCGTCCCGGTTATCCATACCGACTTCAGGATAAAACCGGAGCTGCGACTTGATGAGGACCTTCGCCAAATCGCGCCCGGTGACGGTTGTCGTCGCCACCGGAGGCGTCTGAGCGGTTCTGGTGCGACCAATGGTGTCGATGAGCCCTACCATAACCGTTTGCACGTCCTCTTTACCGTCAGGCTTCTTGTATCCCATCTGGATGACGACAAGATCATTCGGCGTCAGCCGGGACATCCATGCTATGCCGGCAAGCTGGATGCTGAATGTCCCGGCCGGCGCGCTCATCTGCTTGTGCGTTGTAACAGATATGACCTGATAGGTCGGATCAAGCTGTTTTCCTTCCTCTGTAATCTCGCCCTTTAGTTGGTAGCACTTGTCTTTGGTGTGGAAGCTGACATAAACCACCGGAATATATCGCTTGACGGTGCGGCTGTTGTTGCCGCCTTTCTCTTTGTACCCGATGCTCATCCGCTATACCCCACCCTCGTCGGAGATTGCAGAAGTTGCGTAAGCTTGCTTTCCTGCATGATCTTTTGGATCATGCGGCGAAGCTGCTGCTCTGTCATGCTGTTCAACGATTGCGCCCCTTCGCCGGTAATGTTGATGTCGATCGAAACCTCGACCTTGCGCGACGACGATGCGGACAGTTGCTCGCGGTTCTGCAGCGGCATTTGCGACATGAACCGACCAATGTCGGAATCGCCGATATTGAGCTGCCTCAGAAGCTGCTCGGGATTCATCAGCTCGCCGGCAGCGTTCATGTAGCCCAGATGCAGGTGCGCTCCGGTTGTCGAGCTGCCGCTTCCCGGCTTGCCCGGCGTGCCGCCGACGTTTCCGATGTAGTCGCCGGCATTGATCTCCTGCCCGACTTTCAGGTTCGGATTGACCTTCGACAGGTGGCTATAGTAGTAGATGCTGCCGTCCGGCATCTGGATGCCGACTTCCGTACCTCCGGCGCGGGTGTTGGCCTTTCCGTCGGAGTCCAGCTTGCTGCCGTCGTCGTAGTAAATGAATGCGACTTTGCCGCCTGCCAGTGCTTCGATAGGGTCGCCCTGTGCGCCTTTGATATCGAGCCCGCCGTGCGGCTTCGATCGGAACGATTCGAAGCTTCCGAAGCGAGACGTTACACGGGACTCCCAGCCGGAGAAGAACCCGCCAGCACGCGCCGGCGTCGGCGTGGATACGCCGAGGCGGTTCATGTAGGCATAAACGCCGCGGGTCCAGTTCGAATTCAGGTTGTTCGGGTCGTTGGCCGCACCGATGGGCGCATACTTCCGCTGAATATCCTCAACGGTCGTAAGTCCCTGCGAGATGTAGTTGCGGTAGAGATTCCGCGCCATGGCGTCGATGCCTTCTGAAATGCTTCCGAAGGTCATCAAGCCGTTCTTGCCCATCATGCCGCCGACATTGTTCTTGAGCCGGGCAGCAGCCGACGTACCGTTGCCGGTCTCGTGCATGGCGACCGCTGCAAGAAATGCCGGGTTTATGCCGTACCGCTGGCCGGCCGCAATAAATTCCGCACCGCGGCCGGACAGTACGCCACCCAGTTGCGCGTTAAGCTGCGCTGCGGTCACACTTCCGATGCCGCTGCGCACATCAAACGCTGCGCTGGTGAGCGCGCCGGCGGATGTAGACGCCATCGATCCGTTAAGAATCTGGCTGGCGTAGCCGATCATAAAGCGGAAGCCTTCGATAACCGGGCCGAACATGCCGGAGAACAGATCACGCAGCCCGCGGTGCTCGTTGTAAATCTGAAGGAGTCTGTCGCGGTGCTCCCGGCGCGTGTCCGAGTAGAAGGTCTGGCCGGCTTCCGACAGCCTTCCGAAGTCTTCGGTAACATCCCGGGGCATCGACGTAAACCGGCGGTAGTCTTCTTCGGTCATGCGGCCGATGAGCGAGTCGCCGGCGGCGTTTGCCTTCTCCTTCTGCTGCGCCATCCATGACCTAAGCCCTTCTACCTGCTGGGGTGTAATCTTATCGACATACTCCAGCCCCTGTCGTTTGGCACGCATAGCGTCGATTTCTTCCGGCATGATGACACGCCGCGTGCTTGGGTTTCCACCCAGAATCGAAGATGCACCCGGCATGACGGTGTCCAGAAGGTTGTACTCCCAGTAATCGGTACCGGGCGTGATGCTGTCCCAGTTGCGGATGATCTCATAGAGCCCGATACCGGCACCGAGGATGCCAGCTCCCCGCAGCAGGGACGAGGCCTTCGGCGTTTTGGGTATGATGCCGGACGCCCTGCCTGCTCCGGCTGCACCCGCCCGGCCGGCCTGCCGGCGGCGCATCATATTGGCGATCCCTTTGCCGGCCATAGCGCCGCCGATGATGGCCCACGGGTTGTCTTCGATGAAGTCCATGGCGTTCATACCGGCTTCCTTCATCCAGTTCGGGGCTTTTAGCGAATCCACCGCAGCATCCACCGCATCGGCGAACTGGTTCAGGCTTTCGACACCCGTGGTGACAACATCTTTCAGCGTGTTGATGACGCCGATAAACTCGCCGCCGACGCCTTCAAGCGCGCTCAGGTAGCGGGCGTTGACATCCAGAATCTCCTGCCCTGTCTGGTCCATGCGCTCAGCGTACTTCTCCCCGGAGTCGATCATACCGTCGCGGAGCGCGGCCATCTGTGCTTCATCAAACACCCGGAGCCCTTGCGTCGCGTCGTAAAACTCGGAAGCCTCACGCTTTGTTGCCGCGTAGCCGCCTTCCGTAAGCCAGCGCTGCATGATGCGTTTGGCGAGCGGTTCGTTGTTTCCGACGATGCTTCGGATATACGAGGACATAGCCGGAATGTTGTCTGGGTTAAGCAGGCCATCCTCAAAGGCCATCTCAAGATCGAACAGGTCCATGTTCCCGTATTTTTCGGGATTATATGCCTGAAGGGCTCGGATTCCCATCCATTTCCACTTATCGTTGTCGGGTGTGAAGATGCCGCCGAGACCTGCAATCAGGCTGGCGCCCTGCGCACCCGTAAGTTGGGTCATGCCCTGAGACAGACCGATGCGGTCGAGCGTCGTCTGGTAGGCCAGAAGCTGCCGCGCGCTGCCGTCCTTCAGCGTCGTGTTCATTTGCTGAAGCAGTGCGTTATTGGCTTCCATGACTTCAACAATACGCGGCGTCATGCCGGACGTAGCCACGCTGCCGGCAATGGCATCGGCGAACTCTTTCGGGGACGTTACGCCGCCCGCCTGTACGTTTGCGCCGACGAGCCCGGCCACTTCACCCAGCGACAGGCCGTAGGCCCTTCCGAAGCGCATGAGGCCGTACTGCTGCTCAGCGCTGAGGGCGCCGGCCAGTCGGGAATACTGATCAAGGAACTGCCAGCTTTCCTGCGCCGTGTAACCCATCCGGTCACGGCGGCCAATCGCCGCAGCAGCGGCATACATGCTCGACGCGCTGCCGGACCTTCCGGCGTACCCGCGGAGACGCTGCGCAAGGTCAAGCGACTCGACTTCCCGGGCATACGCAGCTTGATAGGCCTGTGACAGAATAGCGCCGATTCCGCCGATGCCGGCGAGCGCCAGCGCGGACCTTCCGAAGCCGATACCGCGCCGCAGGAGCTGCGACCGGAGCATCCGTCCGAACAGGCTGTTTTCGGAGGCTTCATTAAGCTGGCCGGCGTCTACGCCAGCGGTCTTCATCGAAAAGCTGGAAGCTTCCGAAGTTCGCTCTTTGTAAATGCGCTCGATAATATAGAGCTGCTGCCGCAGCACGTCCAGCTCTTTCTCGCGCTCCTGAATCGTCTTGCGTATTTCCTCGCGCTCGTCCTCCTGCGCACGCTCCATGCGCTCATAGAGGCGGTCCAGTGCATCATTGTGCCGCTGGAACTCCGCATCGATGGCCTCCATTGTCGACCGGAAGCGGTTTTTGAAGATATCCAATGCGCGCAGGTTTTCTTCGCTGAACACACCACCGCGCCGAGCGCCACGGTTGACTTCCGTGACGATCGTTTGCAAGTCCTTCCGAAGGGTCTTGATTCCTTCTTGAAGGCGTGTGTACTGCGGCGTACCCGGCATAGGGACGCCAATAGATGATCCGCCCCGTGCCGTTGCTTGCGGCGACGACCCCGCGCGGAGCTGGCGCATTTGAAGCTCGTACAGCCGCTCGGCCTCCATAACCTGCCTGCGGATCACATCGAGCTGCCGTTCGCGCTCCTGAATCGTGCGCCGGATCGCGTCGCGCTCGGACGCCTGCGCCCGGCTCATGGACCGATGAAGTTCGTCGATGATCTGATTCTGCTTCTCGAACTCGCGGTCGATCTCTCGAAGCGTGGAGACAAACCGGCGCCGGAATAAATCGAGCGCACGAAGACGAGACTCGTCGAACACGCCTCCCCCTCGTGCGCCCCGGCTCAGTTCATCCGTGACATTTTTCAAATCGCTTCGCAGTTGCTTAAGACCGCGTGTTAGCTGTCCGAAGTCGCCGCGTGCCGAGACGCGAATCGATTGCTCCACGGAGAACACCCCCTGCAAGGGACTGGGAAGGCGCCAGCTCTACACGTCTTCCCAGTCGTCACTATCGTCTGTATCGGAGCTGTCCAGCTCTGGCACGCTGTTCGCCCCGGATTCTTCAGCCTCAACCTGCTTTTCGTATTCTTCGTAGGTCGGGTCTGTAAAGATTTCTTTTGCGCTGTTGCGCAGCATCTGGTCGAGCTCTAAGTGCGCAAATTCGAGCTCGATCTGCTCGTCCGTCATGGCCAGAATGCGCGGATCAGTCGGCGGAATTCCCCCGTACAGATGCTTCCGAAGCATCCAAAGCTTCCGCTCCTTCGGAATCCGAACCATCATCGGAAGCAGTTGCTGCACTTCGGACGAGAAAGGAGTCCTCCCAGTTACGGTACTGGCCGTACACATGGTAGATGATCTCAATTTCCGTCAACTTTTCCATGTCGCGCAGCCAGTCCGGCATATCCACCATAGCGACGCGGAGCGTTGCCATGACACGCGCGTGGAACTTCGCATTCTCGTCGATGAAGCGGATGTCGGTCACGCCCGCCTTTCGGAAGTACTCAGCCACGAGCGCTTCCACGCGCAGCATGTCGCCTACCGTAAGGCGCTTGAACGTCACGTCGCCTTTGTACGTGTTGCCTTCGGGAGATGTGAAGTCGATATGTACCGTCTTCCGAAGGTTTCCGGCGAGCTGAACGTTCTTTTGGGCCTCCATGAGCGCCTTGACCTTCTCCATGTTTTCTTGATAAACCTCGTTTTTCACCTTTACCATCCCTTTCATATGATTTCTCTCCAATTATAAAACATCTCCCACCCAAACGGATAGGAGATGTTTCGGTCTTCGGAAGATTGATCGTTACGCTACCGTTTCGGCGACGCCTTGGTCAGCCGACAGGTAGTACCACGTTGCCTGCTCGCCGGCGAACGCGTTCGCCCGGAAGTCCTCGGAGCTTTCTGCGAGCGTACATCCCCGGTAGACCATGACGATTTCTCCGGTGTAGATGTCCGTAACCTCGATGTCGATGACGCCCATTTGCAGGATACCGATACCGAGGGCGGCCAGACCCAGTTGCTTCAGCGAGCGTTGGCGGATGCGGTACTTTTCCAGCGTCACCGATCCGTCATACCGGAGTGCCACGTGCTCGTTCGGCATGATGGAGCCGATTTCGTACACACCCTCAACGCCGAACGAGCGCCGGCCGCTGATCGACTGGGCGCGTCCGATCTCCTGCCCGTTTACCTTCAGGCGAATTGTGTGGCCGGAGTGCACCGATTGCTGATTTACGCTTGCCATTTCCTGCTTCCCCCTTTACATGGTATAGGTTCCAGCCGACTCATTACAGGGTCAGGCTGGTCGTGATGAGGAAGTTGTTGATCGGGAGCGTCGGCGTGCCCTGCCATTCCAGATTAAACGTCGTACCGTTCCGCGTGACTTTGACGGAATCCGCAACGTATCCGGCAATCAGGCCGCTCGATACGAACTGCTCCAGCATCGATACCAGATCGTTGTACATCGTGATTTCGACGCCGCGGACGCCAGCTTTGCCGACGTACTTGTTCTCGAAGTGCGTTTCAAGATTTTCGGACATAATGTCCTTCAGCGTCGATACCGACAGTTCAGCTTGCGTCAGGTCGGCCGAGGACGAAGTCGTAATGCCCTGCACGATCCGGTATCCGCCGTTCTTCACCACTTCGACGACGCAGACGTGCGCATTCAGAAGTTCGACGATTTCCGTCGGCTTGTACTGCTTCTCGAGCCCTGCGAACTTGACCGCCTTATAGGTAACAGGCTCCTGCGGCTCTTGACCGGACCAAATACCGGCTACGGCCGCTGCCGTGTAGTACGACGGCTTCGTTACTCGGTTGCCGCTGGAGTCCGCTACCATCGGACAAGGCGTGGCCAGCAGCGCGCGTTCGTTATTCAGCGCAGCAGCAAGATTCTTGATGTTTTCAATGGACTCGCCTACAGCGTGGCCGTAGAATGCCCGGCGACGACGGCGGTTGTGGATGTTCGACATAGCCTGTACATGCGCATCGACCTTCGCCTGAATGGCTTGTGCTGTCGTGACCGGGATCAGGCCGTCCACTTCGATCTGCTCGAGCACTTCCAGCGCTTCTTCCCAGTCGCTGTCCGTGACCGGTGCGCCTGCGCCGCCACCCGACAGATTCGTTTCGGCCAGCGTGCCGAGAACTGCGGTACCGGAACCAACCACTTCAGCCGTTACGAGCGCGCTGCTGGCGTTGACGAGTGCTGCAAGTTCTTCAACCGTCTTCGTCGCATCGTAGGACTCCGACCTCCCGTCGAACGCCACGATAAGGTCGTTGTTTGCGACTTCCACCGTGATGCCGTTGCCTTTCGTGCCATGGGCACGTGCCGTCAGCTTCAGTACATCGGCCGGGGATTCTTCGTCGTTGTCCTTCAGCGTGATGCTGGCGGCTACCGGTTTGTTTACCGGCACAACGTAGATCAGGTTGGCGCCATGCTGCCATGCGGTGTACATCACATCCAGCAGCTCGCCCTGCGTCAGCGCTTTACGCGCTTCGGAAGGCTCCGTGAAGGCGTAGGCACGACCCGGCGCCAGCGAGGCGGACTCATCCATCACGCCGATTACGGCCAAACTGCGGAGTGCGCCCAGCGAGACCGGAACCATGTTCGCTGTATCCACAATCGCAAAAGCACCCGGGCGCTGGATGGTCGTTCCGCCAAACGAGATGTTGATTGCCATAGCTGATACCCTCCTTTACGGACTTTACGGATACACCCGTTTTGCTTGCTTTTCGAAGGCTGCGGCCCATTCCTCCGCTGTTTTCGGGTCCAGCGCGCCCGGAGTGTTGGCAGCCTCCGCCTTGAAGCTTGCGACCAGTCCGGGGCGTACCGATACCCGCCGCAAGTACCCTTCAAACGTAATTTTACAGTCTTCCGAAGCTTGCGTCGACGCTAATTTACTCCCGCCTCCGTTCACTTCGGAAGGCTGAGGGCTGTCTTCCGCCTTCGGAAGTTCTGCGGCTACAGGCTCCTGTACAGCCTTGCGCTGTTGGCCCTTCTGCGTCTTCGTGCTCCGCTTACTCATATCCGTCATCCTCCTTCCACAGTGCCATTATCGATGACCGCCGAGATCGGCTCGACATCTTCGATGATATCGACGTTGAGCGGATTCGCATAAGTCAGGGTAATGGTGCTCCAGTAGATAACGCTCGGAGCAAACTGCATGGTGCTGTCCTGCTCGTCCCTGCCCATGCGAAGCGTGACATTACGAAGCCCTTTCTCAACCAGCGGCAGCCGGAACGCGAACAGGATCGCGCGCAGTGTAAGGTAAAGTGCGTCGCGCTGGTCGGCGTTCGTGTGCCAGATGCGGACTTCCATGGACTCATTGAAGAACGTGCCCTGCTGGTGCCGGAACTCTCCAGTTCCGTCGTAAGAAGCACCGATGCTGTCACCGATGGACATTTGCGTTTCGTCGTCGGATATTCGGTTGATGCCAATGCATGGCAGCTCGCTTGGTAGGGCAGGATCGGACTTCAGGACGCGGACATCCCCGAAGCCCTTTTTCGGAAGCTGGGCTTTTAGAATGTCGACCAATTCCTGCTTCACGTCTATTGTGGCGTAGTCGAACTCAATGTCAGCCATCAGCTTCCCCCCAATCCCATAAAGTAAAGGTCCATTTCGAATCCGCGCCGGATGAGCTGAAGCACTTCTTCCTTCGTATTCTCGACAACCGCTTCGCGGATCGGGCGCGGCGGCGTTCCGGGATGCATCCAGCTCCGCGGGTCGGACTTATCCGACACCCTTCGGAAGGTCATGTACTGCGAATGCCCCGGCCGTCCCATGCGAACCATGCCCTCATAGATACCGCTTTTGTGCTGATAGCCGGCCCCCGGGTGAGCGCCGATGTGCGTCCGCATGCCGTACTGTGCGTCGCGCTCCACACCCTGACTGTACCGTCCGCCCCAAACATAAACACGGGCGTCTCCAGTCAACCCCTGCTCCCGCCGGGTGTAGCCGAGCCGCCGGGCAGCGTTATAAACGGCCCGGGGCATAGCCGGAATTGTCGTCGCGCCGGGCGTTCCGTGCCGGAACGGAATCGTGATGTACCGGCTTCCGTTCTTGCCCTTCTTCGCTTTCGGCGAGGACAGCAGCGCTTGCTTCATATCCCGCGGGCGCTGCCCCTTCTCAATAGACTCACCGTGCGGGCTGGTCGTGAACACTTCACCCGTCAGGTCGTTCGGAAAACGAACGCCGTCCTGAATGCTGCGGACATATTCGCCGGTCACCACGTTGATGCGGAAGCTTCCACCGCTGTACGTGACGTAAGCGCCGGATGCGTACTGAATCCACGTGCGCTGAATGACATCGACCGTGGCTGCTCGTATGGCCTCTTTGGTAAAAGGGAGCTTTTGCCCGCTCGAGCCCGCCGATTCCAGATTCGAAATGATCGTATCCAGATTCGGAAGCTCGGCGGAGATCGTCAGTAGGCTCATACCGGCTTCTCAAAACCCGCCGCCCGGTATCGCAGCACCACATAACGCGGCAGAAGCTGGCCGTCCTGATAGCGGGGCTTCGGAAGTGTTGTCAGGACCGTGAATGACGGCCTGTGGTGGTAAGTGACGCTATACTGCTCCCCATCTTCCGGCGATCTTCCGCCGGGCAGCCATACGATGCGGTTGTTCTCGTGTGTGTAGTCGACATCCGGCTCGTAGTCGATAATCTCTCCCGTCACCGGGTCGGTCTTGCGCACGACCTGAATGTCGATGATGTGATCATTCAGTAGTGTGTCCGCCGGCCTCTGGTACATCGGCTGATTGCGGATCAGGACTTCAGAAGATTTATAGTCATCGTCTGTGACGGTGATGATGTCGAACATGCCGACGTTGTACGCCGGAACGATCTCTTTTACGTTCATGTTGAACGTTCCGTCGTCGTTCCGCTTGTACATGTACTTCGGAACCGTCATGACGGCGTCGCCGACATGGAACATACCCGCCGTTTCCTCGAACTCGGCGTTCTGCGTGATGCTGGTCAGCAGCACCCGGCTCAGTACCGGCGGCTTGAAGATGCGTCCCCGGCCGTTGCAGGCGGCGCAATCGTACCTCGGCTGCTGGCTGTCCATGTTCCAGCACGAGCACAGAATGCCTTCTTCCCACAACACGTCACGTCCGCGCCGATAGATAAGGTCTTCGAAGCGGTCGCCATGCAGGCGTATCTTCCGAATTGCATTACCCACATCCGACACCGCTTATCCCTCCTTTACAGTACGGTAAACGTGACGCCGCGCACCGCAGACCGGATGTTGCCGGATTTCGCGCTGAAGAAGTCCTTCACTTCGTCCTGCAACTGTTTGATGTGCGCGCCGTAGGTGGCTGACGTTGCGGATGCCGTCAGGCTGACGGACTCGCTCAGACCGTCGATGGATGTCGACATGCCGGCAATACCGACCATGACGGCGTCGCCAGCGACGCCCAGAATGTCGATAGCTGCCATCTTGCCGACAGCCGTAACGATGTCACTCGGAATCTGGCCGAGCTCGAAGCCTGCGACATACGAGGCGAAGATCATCTGTGGCACGTTCGTCTGAATCAATCCGGTCAAGAACGGATAGCCGGAAAGCGACGATCCTGCAAGGCTGAAGATCGTCGGATCGCCGGCATACGGCACAATCCTGACTTGCCCGGAGCGCGGGTTGGTCTTCAGCCACTCCGGCTTCGTCATGAAGTCGAAGATGATCTGGTTATTTGGAAGTATCAGCTTGAACTCGTGCAGCTCGATGACCGGACGATGCCGCAGTTGGAGGAATCCGTAGTTGAACCACTGCTTGTAGTCGTAATCATACGGCGGTTCCTCGATGTCGAAGTCCACGCCGGGCTCGAGCCCGCGCATCTCGCCGTTGCACGCGATAATCGTCGGCTTTAGGAAGACTCCCAGCTCACGCTCCATGCGGGCGATTGCGCCGTTCATAAAGGAGATGATGTCCTCGTCCGTCATCGGCGTTCCGTCTTCGGTAGCCAGCGGAAGGCCGAAGCACCACTGCCGGCGAACGTCGTCCGGGCTCGGAAGGTTCGTCGTGGACTTATACTTTTTGATCGTCCCGCCCTGTCCGTCGTCGATTTCCTCGACTTCCCAGTACGGAACAACTTTCGTGTACTTCGGCATAGGGTCCACTCCTTACGAGCGGTAAGCGACCACCGTGACCGGACCACTCGCTTTGAAGGTGTACAGCGACATCGGAATTGCCCGCGTCGTTCCGGCCTTAATCGGGATGCCGGCCGGAACAGCCGGGTTCGCTATGCCACTCGGGAGGATCGGATTCGGGAAGAAGTAGACATCCGATTGTCCGTCATTGGTCACTTCCGCGTACAGATAGGCGCCGTGCGAGTCGAGTACGCCTTCGGTTACGCCCTCGAACACGGCATGACTTCGGAAGCCAAATACAGGCATGTATTACCCCTCCTTCTTCGGGGCTGCCGGTTTGGCCGGCGTGCGGCGCGTGGGTGCTGCCGGTGCTGCCGGTGCTGCCGGTGCTGCCGGTGCTGCGGGCAAGGTCGAAGAAGCTTCAGCAGCTTCAGCAGCTTCAGCAGCTTCAGCAGCTTCAGCAGCTTCAGCAGCTTCAGCAGCTTCAGCAGCTTCAGCAGCTTCAGCAGCTTTCTTCAGCTCCGCAACCTCTGCCTCCAGTGCCTTAATTTTCTCTTGTGCCTTCTGAAGCTCAGCCGTAAGGTCAGCGTTGGCTGCCCTCGCGCGCGCCAGTTCGCCGCGCAGGTCGCGTTCCTCGTCCGAGACCACTTTCGGTGCTGCGGCTGCCGATGCAGCTTCTTCCGGCGCCGGGAACGTGCCATCTTCATTGGCGAACAGGTATTCATGCGACAGGTGCTCCTTCAAGAACTCGGCAACCTTTTCCGAAACAGAAGCGACGCCGTTCTCGCTGAACACCACGAGCTCTCCACAAATCTTGACCGTCTCCGGGAACCGGCCGACGATCTTTCTGACTTTGATAGCCGACATAGCGATTCAGCTCCTTAAATGCTTGATAATAGTCGAAAGGAAGGGCTTGGACGGAGCCCTGCCCTTCCTCTCTGTAGATGTCTGCGGCTTAGCGCGCAACGGGCTTGATCGTGCCGAAGCTCGTCGCACCGTAGGTCGGACCGAACAGCGGACGGTTGCTGTTGATGCCTTGCACGCCGATGTTCTTGATGACGACGATCCGGCGCGGGTTGTAGACCTGAACCATGCCGTACAGCAGGATCATGAAGCGTTCCGAAGCGCTGATGCGCGCCAGCGGCATCTTCATGAGCGGTGCAAGCTGTTTGAAGCACAGCACTTGGTCGGGATCGTTGTCGATCAGGATTGCCGTATGCGTGCCCGGAATGTCGAAGTTCCGGTCCGAGATCACTTGCGTCGGCTCCGTACCGCCTACATCCTTCACTTCGAAAGCGAATTGCGCTTCGGAAGCGTTGCTCGTTACGCCTCGATATACGCGGTACGTCAGTGCCGCCGGGTCGGTGACTACCCGGTTGATCGTGATGTCTGCACGTTGGCCGGATGCGACAGCTACGCTGCCAGCGTAAACCGGTGCGGATTCGCCTTGGCTGTTGACTGCGGACACGAAGTAGTGATACGTGCCGGCCGTCATCTTGCTCGTCGCATCTTCCACAGCGTCAACCGGTGCAGCGATACCCGTGATGGTCGGAACAGCCGGTGCGCCTTTTTGCGAAGCAGCTTTCGGTGCGCCCAGCGGCTTCAGGAAGATGTTGTTGACGAACTGGATCGAGGCCGCGTTTGCTTGATAGCCGGTTACCGGCTGACCGAGTCGGATGCCTTCACCCGGATTGTCGACACGCTGACGGCCGTTGTACACGCCGTTCGCCGTCGTACCGAGGACGATCTTCGACAGGTCCTTGTGCACTTGGTTGGTCATGTGCAGCTCGAGGCTCGGGTTGCCGTAGTTGTCCAGTACGATCGTCGCGATGTCTTCCAGTGTGAATTCATCCAGCGGGTTGCCCCGCATGTCGATGATGTGTTGGTTTTCATACGGCTTGCCTGCGACGAAGTTCTTCACTTGCGCAATGACACCGTCGAATGCCAGCGGGTTCAACGAAGAATCCGCGAAGTACAGGGCACGCTCCAGTTGCATCAGCAGCCATTGCGTACCGTCGCGCGTTTGTTGCGCTACGATATCACCGATCGTGTTGCGCACCAGCGTTGCCGGATGCGTGATAACACGAGTCGTACCGAGATACTTCACGTATTGCGCTTGGCGGATGAAGTTCGAATCTTCTTCGTTCGGCAGGCCGCCTTCAACGAAGAACGGAGACGAATCCCCACCGTAGCTGTCCAATACGTTGAATTCTTCGACCGTGTTGAATGCTTTCTTCTTGCCGATAGATTTCCAGAACTTGATGTGCTGGTCTTTCGCAGTCACGACCTTGAGCGTACCTTCAAGCGACTGCGGACGGATAGCGGACATGTCAGCATAGGCACCATTGCCATATGCTTCGCCATCCTGACCAGTACCGAGGGCCTTCTGAAGCTCGTCGAGTTGTTCTACCGACGATACACCGAAGCCTTCGGTAACTTGCGGGTCCATAACACCCAACATGTCGCGTTCTCCCCTTTCTCTTAGGCTAATGGATTATTCAGCCGATGCGAGGCCGAACTTCACGCGCAGCTCGTGCGGAAGGTTCAAGTTCTCGAGCGGAACACCCGCCTCGTAGCGCATGATTTCTTCGCCGAGGCTGTAGTTGCCGGCTTCGAACGATTTATTCAGCTCGGCGAGCACTCTCGCTCTCGTCAGCTTGCCTTCCATCGGCTGCGGACCCAGATTGAAGCCCTTCGTGATGGTTTGGACTTCCCGCGTCGACGTTACGCCGCGGCGCCCGATCGGACGATTCAGCAGTTCTTCGAAGGATTTCTTCAGCTCAGCGTTTTCTTCCGCAAGGTCGCGGAGCTGTTCGCCAACGGCCTTGAATGCCTTCAGAAGTGCGCTTTGCTGACGGCTTACGCTGCTCAGGGACTTGTTCACGGTGTCGATCGAGTAGCCGACTTCGTCGACGAGTCTGGACAGGAAGTCCGAGACTTCCAGCGCTTGCTGCACCGTGCTGTCCTTGCTGAAGGACTTCGCAAAACCTTCGCCGTCGCCTTCCTCGTCGCTGTCC
>Ga0006573J49613_1005571_pt1 | contig 33712 bp, 26 predicted proteins | sample HigsolmetaAR203R_FD_49613 | JGI IMG/M metagenome (IMG submission 49613) | reverse complement strand
CCCCCATCTGTAAGCACTCCATCCACATCAAAAATAAAAGTATCAATCTCGCGAAAGCTGCTTAGTATATTCATATCTTAATTTTGTGCTGCAAAAGTAACAGATTGGAACGATGTGACTACCGTATACTTTGAGTAATACTATCTGTTAGGAACTGATATAACTTTAAAAGTTGTGGGTAGGGTTCCAATAACTGCATATGTTTCTGTATCGTCTCCTTATCGCCTCGAATAGCGGGGCCGGTTTGCATATCCGACGGAGAGGCACTATGCAAGCGGGCAAATGTATTATCAATTAAGGGCAAAAGCTCTGAAAAGGTAATTCCTTCTTTCTGACAATAATACTCCGCCAGAGAAAAAATATGATTCGTGAAATTATTTACAAACACAGCTGCTACATGTAGTTTCTCTCGCTTTTCAATGCCTGCAGTTAATGGCGGATCTTTATATATGGATTGAGCCAGTGTGTACAGTATGTGGTGGGTTTTCTCATTCACCGCTTCTATATAAATAGGAATCTCGGGAATAAGCTTTTGTTCTTTCCGTAAACTCTGCAACGGATAAAAAACACCGTAATTAGTAGTTACTTCCTTCAGCACATCCATCTTTACAGATGCAGCCGTATGCGCTACCACCTTATCGCCAAGCCGAAGATCATTTGCCAGCTCAGGAATAGCCGTATCCGATACGGCGATGATATATACATCAGCGTCTTTATTGATCAGGCTGGTATAATTAGCAGACTTGGTATCCCATTCGTATGCAAGCTCCGATGCCGCAGTAGCATTTCTGCTGAGCACTTGCACAATGGTATGACCAGCTGCTACAAATTTACGGCCCAGCACAGCTGCAACATTTCCAGAACCTATAATAACAATATCCATCCGACGTTTGTTTTACTTAATAAACTATATACACACAATATTGTTTATACAATTATCAAATGCACAGCGCTACTGTCAAGCTTTTATCTTCGTGTTACATGAAAGTACAAAAATTTCTCATCAGTTATTTTCGGGTAAAAATCCGACTGTTATCCCTTTTTTCAAAACAAAAGGCAGGTAATGCAGCTTTTGAAATATTTTGCACACCTTATTCCCGCTTTTTCTACAAAGCTATTGAGGTATCAAATGCGCAAACATTGAATTACCATTTCGAGGGGCTGGCTATTTCTGGGTATCGGTGGGGTGAGAAAAGCTCTAAAAAAGCACTCATTGTACATGGCTTTCGTTCCGATGCTAGAAACTTTCAGCATTTTGCCTTGCAACTAGTGGCAAAAGGATACGAAGTATATGCTTTTGATGCACCCGCTCATGGCACCAGTACAGGGAAAACACTCAATGCCATTACATATAAAAACTTTGTGAGCCATATTGACAAAGACTTTGGCCCCTTTGATGCTTATATAACCCATTCTTTTGGCGGACTAGCCACTAGTCTGCATCTGGCTGAAGTGCCAAGCAACCACTATATCAAAACTGTATTAATTGCTCCAGCAGCCAATTCCCAAATATTGATCGAGCAGTTTTTTGACGAAATGAAAATTTTTGACAAGAAAGTACAGGAATATTTCTACGACAACATTAAAAGGCTAAGCGGAAAAAACATCAGCTGGTTTTCGCTAGCCCGCTGTGCGCCACATATGCATGGACCGGTATTATGGATACACGACTTAAGCGATCGAATAACACCGGTATCCGATGCACAATTATTGCAACAAAAAGGCTATCCCAATTTCCGTTTTATCTTTACCAACAATTTGGGACACCGTCGCATTTATCATGATGAAAATGTAATTGCTGAGGTGATGAATTTTCTTTAGAAAATGTATCTTCCCATGGTTTTTTAAGCACAAAAAAGTGGCATTTATAAAAAATGTGCTAATCTTGTTGCCAAAATTACCTGCCTTAATATGAGGTGACTGAATATCGAATTGCTTGAAATGCAACAAGAAACGAATGACAGAAGTATTATAGCCGGTAATGGTAAATTATAGTAATTAAGTAAATGGCGAAGAATTTATTGATAGTGGAGAGCCCTGCAAAGGCAAAAACAATTGAAAAATTTCTAGGGAAGGAATTCCAGGTGAAGAGTTGCTTCGGACATATCCGCGACCTGGAAAAATCCGGCATGGGTATTAACATTGAAAATCAATACGAGCCACGTTATGTTATCAGCGACGATAAAGTAAAAGTAGTTCGTGAGCTCAAAGCGCTTGCCGAAAAAAGTGAAGAAGTGTGGTTGGCAACGGATGAGGACCGTGAGGGGGAAGCCATCAGCTGGCATTTGTGTGAAGTGTTGGGCCTAGATCCTGCCAAAACCAAACGCATCGTCTTTCATGAAATTACCAAGCCGGCTATTAAAGCTGCGGTAGAATCGCCGCGCACCCTAAATATGAATTTGGTAAAGGCACAGCAAGCAAGACGTGTACTGGATCGTATTGTGGGATTTGAACTGAGCCCTGTGTTGTGGCGAAAAATTAGCGTTAAAAATAATCTTAGTGCCGGACGCGTACAAAGTGTAGCGGTAAGATTAATTGTAGAGCGAGAGCGTGAAATTAATGCTTTTCAGGTGCAGAGCAATTTTAAGGTGGAAGCACTTTTCAGCGCCGCTGATAGTACCGGAAAAGATATTCAGTTCAAAGCCGAAGGAAAGAAATATAGCGATAGCGCAACAGCCGAGGCCTTCCTACAATCCTGTATCAATGCCGAGTATACCGTGAGCGATATACAGGTAAAACCCGGCAAACGTACACCCGCTGCACCTTTTACTACGTCAACTTTACAACAGGAAGCTAGCCGCAAATTGGGCTATAGCGTAAGTAAAACCATGCTGATTGCACAGCAGCTGTACGAAAACGGATATATTACCTACATGCGTACCGACAGTGTAAATTTGAGTGATACAGCACTGGAAGATATCAGCACTACCATCAAAAGCATGTACGGTGAAAACTACCATCAATTCCGGCGCTTTAAAAATAAAAACCAGAGTGCACAAGAAGCGCATGAAGCCATCCGCCCCACCTATATGAGCAATACTACAGTAGATAATCCCGAATGGAGAAAACTGTATGAGCTGATATGGAAAAGAACCATGGCTTGCCAGATGGCAGATGCACAGCTTGAAAAAACTACCGCAACCATTGATATTTCTACCAATAAGGAACAATTAACCGCCAGCGGTGAAGTCATCAAATTTGAAGGTTTCTTAAAAGTGTATCGTGAAGACAGGGACGAAGAAGACATTAACGAAGACGAAACCCAGGAAGGTACACTACCCAATCTGCAGGTAGGGCAACAGTTGCCTTTAATACAAATGACTGCTACAGAAAAGTTCACCCGTCCCCTGCCCCGTTATACCGAGGCTTCGCTGGTAAAGAAACTAGAAGAACTAGGCATCGGCCGTCCTTCTACTTATGCTCCTACCATTTCCACGATTATCAAAAGAGAGTATGTGGAAAAACGCGATAAGGAAGGCACCCCCAGAGATTACCGTGTGCTGGCATTAAAAGACAATAAAATCTCACAGTTTACACAAACAGAAATTACGGGTGCAGAGAAAGCAAAACTTTTTCCTACCGATTTGGGAATTGTGGTTACGGACTTTCTGAAACAATACTTTGACGATATCATGGATTATGGATTCACAGCTCGCATTGAAGGAGAGTTTGATGAAGTGGCAGAAGGGAAGCTGGAATGGAACAAAATGATAGACGAATTCTATAATCCGTTTAAGGAAGACGTTGAAAAAACAATAGAAACAGCAGAGCGCATCAAAGGTGAACGCGAACTGGGCATAGACCCTCAAAGTGGTAAACCTGTTATAGCGCGCATAGGTCGCTACGGTCCTATGGTGCAGATAGGCAGCGCCGATGAAGAGGAAACTCCTCGATTTGCATCTTTGCAAAAAGGACAAAGTATTGAAACCATCACACTAGAAGAAGCCTTGGACCTTTTCAAACTCCCTGCTGTACTAGGCGAATACGAAGGCAAGGAAGTATCAGTAAATATCGGCCGTTTTGGGCCTTATGTAAAATTTGGGGAGGAATTTGTATCCATTCCTAAAGGTGAGGATCCGTTTAGTGTAGACCTAGATCGTGCAATAGCACTTATTCAGGAAAAACAAAAAGCCGATGCTCCCATAGCTGTTTACGATGATAAACCCGTTACCAAAGGCAAAGGCCGATTTGGCCCCTTCATTAAATGGAACGATATGTTCATTAACGTTCCCAAACGGTACGATTTTGACAATCTCACGCAGCAAGATATTGAAGAACTCATCAAAGCCAAAATAGAAAAAGAAGCCAATCGCTACATCCAGCAATGGCCCGAAGAAAAAATCGCTATCGAAAATGGTCGTTGGGGCCCATTCATAAGATTCGGCAAGAAAATGCTCAAACTAGGTAGAAAAGAGAACGGAGAAAAATATACAGCTGAGGAACTGGCTGCTGTTTCGCTAGATACCGTGAAGCAAATGATTCTTGCCGAAGATCCCACTGCCTTTGACAAGCCAGTGAAAAAAGCTGCAGCAAAGAAGAAAGCCGCTGCTAAAAAGAAAAAATAGAAGCAAAAAATAAGACTTATAAAAACCGCCATCAGTGATGGCGGTTCATTTTTTTATGCATGATTTATCTATTGCAATTCCATGACTAGTGTGGTGTACCGAGGAATCTGCAACGGATCGGTTAGCGAAACAATTTGATCTGTCACTACATCTCGTGCTTTGGTAAAGAATTGTACTCGTTCCGAAAATCTATCTAGGGATAGGATTTTAGGCTGATCGTTAGTATTCATTACACACATCACTGTTTGATGATCATCGTATCTGAAGTAAACATATATGCCCTCGTAAGGCACATACTGCATCAGCTTTCCGGTCTTAATAGCCGAAGAAGATTTGCGGAAATTAGCCAACTTGCGGATGTAGTGGAATACGTCATTTTCCTTCTTCGTCCTTCCTGCTTCAGTAAACTTATTAGCCGGATCCCCTTGCCATCCTCCAGGGAAGTCTTGGCGCACATATCCGTCATTAGGATGAGTGGTGCCTGTCATTAGCACTTCACTTCCGTAATACATCTGAGGAATACCTCGTGTTGTAAGTAACCACGCAAATGCCGCTTTATATTTGGCCGTATCCTCATTCAATACACTATAAAAACGGGGTAAATCGTGGTTGTCTAAGAAAATCACCTGACGCATGGGATTTTTATATACAAAATCCTGCGCCAGTGTGGTGTAGAGTTTATTCACACCTTCGGTCCAGCCGAAAGGCTCTGTAAGCGCCGGCTGAATGCCATAGAACAAGGTTTGAAAGTCGGTAGTAGCTTGTAAGTTGCTTTTAAAATCAATTGCAAAATTATTTGCGCAGAAATAACTTTGATTGATCACGCCGTGTACCCAGGTTTCTCCAAATATGGTAAGATTAGGGAATTCATCATATAAAGCCTGATTACAACGGTTCATAAAGTGTAAATCGTTATACGCATAGGTATCTACCCGCCAGCCGTCCACTCCAAACTCCTCCACCGTCCAGATAGCGTGCTGGATGAGAAACTTCTGCACCATTTCATTATCATGATTCCAATCGGGCATAGAGGTAACAAACCAACCATCGCTCATGAGCTTTTTGTCCACCTGTGATGCATAGGGATCGAACAATACCTGATCTTTGTAGCTAGTCTGAGTAAACTTCGGCCAGCGATGGAACCAGCTGCTATCGGGCTGATCCTTAAATAAGAAGTGTTCGGTACCTACGTGGTTATACACGGCATCTTGAATAATCTTCATCCCCTTAGCGTGTAAAGCATTGATCAGTTCTTTATATGCCTTTTCACCCCCTATTCTGCGCTCGATGCGGTAATGGTTGGTAAACGCATAACCGTGCTCCGTACGCTCCGGCATATCATTTTCAATTACCGGATTCAACCATAAAGTAGTAACACCGAGGTCATACAAATAATCGAGATGATTTTGAATACCTTTTAAATCTCCTCCATGACGATTGAAAACGGTATCGCGCCGCAGTGACTGATCCAGCATGCCGGGTATCCTGTCGTTGCTTTCATCACCGTTGCTAAATCTGTCGGGCATGATCAGGTAGATCAAATCTTCGGAGGTGACTCCCATAGCATAAAGGGTTCCATTACCTTCACGTCGAGGTTTTAACTCATACTTCACGCCTTTTTTCCCTACAAAAGGAAGTGTAATCCAGCCGGGCTTAGCAGTTGCATCAATTTCAATATCAAAAAATACATAGTTTTTATTTTCGGCATGATCTATCTGCTTCAATCTTACACCCGGAGCCAGCGCCATACCTTCAGGGCGCATCTTTACCATCGGAACGCTTTCGGCAATGTTTTTTCCACGTATCATCAGCTGTACGGTGTTCCACTTCATCCCCACCCACCAATGCGTTGGATACACTTCAATATCTTGCGCTTGTATTATGAAAGAAAATAATAGTAGCCATAGTATGGCAAAAAGCTTTTTCATTACAGAAGTATTTATAGGTTAGTGAAATATTTAGTGGCTTTTCTCTGCAGGGAACCTAATCAGCAATACGCAAATGGCACCTATTATCATTAGCACACCAGCAACGACTAAGTAGTAAATAGCATAATTATGAAAGATTGTCTTCACTACCGGGCCGCCTATAATACCGTTGATTATTTGAGGGATCACAATGAAGAAATTAAAAATCCCCATATAAATGCCCATTTTATGCTGCGGAATACTTTCAATAAGCATGGCATAAGGCATCGCCAAAATACTGGCCCATGCAAAACCAATTGCCAACATACTCAACCACAAATAACCTGTATCCCTTATCACATACATTAGCATTAGTCCTATCCCCCCGCATAACAATGCCAGTGCATGCGTTTGTTTTTTACCCAATTTCTGCGCCAACGGAATCATTAAAAACGCAAAAGGAATGGCAAACAAATTATACATCCCGAAAAGCTTACCTACAAAATCGCCAGCCCTGCTAAAAGTTTCAGAACTAGTATCCGAAGGATTTAATCCAAAGTGATGTGTAGCAATAGCACTGGTAGTAAATACCCACATCGTAAACAGTGCAAACCAGCTAAAAAACTGCACTGCCCCTAGTTTCCACATGACTGCAGGGATATTGGCGAAGTCCTTAAAAATATCTCTGAAACGAGGCTTAGTTGATATTGCTTCTTTTCCTTCGCTAAAACCCTTTAAGATCTCCGGAGCATATTCTTTTGTAGTTACTACTGTATATATTATGGTAAGCAACAAAATCAGCGCACCTACATAGAACGAATAAATCACGTTATCCGGCACAAATCCTTCGGGAGCCGTGTTAGATACGCCCAAAGCGGTAAGCCAAGATGGCAAAGCCGAACCAACAACTGCTCCTATACCTATCAGTATGGTTTGCACGCCAAACCCCAATGTACCCTGTTCCTTAGGAAGCATATCACCCACTAGTGCTCTAAAGGGCTCCATGGAAATATTTACCGAAGCATCCATCAATGCCAGAAATAGTACCGCCAGCAACAATACGTTGGCACCTATAAAGGAAGTTACGCTTGCAGAATTAGGCAGAAAAACCAATCCCAGTGCACATAATACTGAACCTATTAAAAAATAAGGCTTTCTTCTGCCCCATCTTTTAGACCAAGTATGATCACCCAGATAACCCACAATAGGTTGTACTATCAGGCCCGTAATAGGTGCTACCAACCAAAACCAGGAAAGCTGATGCACATCGGCGCCAAAGTTGGCCAGGATTCTGCTGGCATTTCCATTTTGAAGACCGAAAGCCATTTGAATACCCAGAAAACCCATACTCATATTGATAATCTGGACTAAAGACAAGCGTGGCTTGGAGATTTTGGAGACGAATGACATGCTCAATCGTTATATGTTTATAAATAATGCCTATTTGGCTAGTCAAATATAATATGTATTAAGTACACAATAAAATTTATCCATTTAAAAACCCCGCTTTCGCGGGGTGTTATGTTTTAAATTACAAATCCATTGGGGAAAATCGCGCCTTTTTTGGTTACAATAATACCATCTTTAATGGTATAGAGCTCGGTATCGGCGTTTTCGAGATGTGGGCCACCATTCAGCCGTACATCGTCCCCTATCCTACAGTTTTTATCAATGATACAGTTGCGGATATAACATCTTTTACCAATGCCTATAGGCGGTATGCCACGCGTCTGTTCGTTAGTAATATCGTCGATGGTTTCGTAGAAATCGCTACCCATCATATAGCAGCTTACCACTGTAGAACCGTAGCCAATGCGAGAGCGTATTCCAATCACACTGTGTTCAATACGCGAAGCATTGATGATACATCCTTCGGCAATAACGGTTTTTTCCAGTGTTGTACCACTGATTTTAGCCGGAGGTAACATGCGCGGACGGGAATAAATAGATTTAGTATTATCAAACAGGTTAAATGCAGGAATATCGGCCGTGAGTTCCAGATTGGCTTCAAAGAAAGAATGTATATTTCCGATATCGGTCCAGTAACCTTCATATTGATAGCTGGCTACTTTATAGGCATCGATAGAAGCCGGAATAATTTCTTTACCGAAATCCGTGGCATCGGGATATATTTTTAACAACAAGTCGAAAAGCAGCTGTCGATTAAAGATATAAATACCCATCGAGGCCAGATAATTTCTTCCCTTTTGCTGCATGGCAGGTCCAGTATCACTCACCCAGTCGGGCAACACATCTCTAGATGGTTTTTCAATGAAAGACCGAATGTAATTACCTTCATCTACTTTCATAATACCAAACTCTGTAGCTTCTCTATCCACTACAGGAATGGTAGCAATAGAAATATCGGCGCCACATTCTTTATGATGCTGCAGCATCTTATTAAAATCCATCTGATAGAGCTGATCTCCCGAAAGAATTAACACGTATTCGCTTGGAAAAGCAGTTAAGTGTCTTAAACATTGCCTTACAGCATCCGCAGTTCCTTGATACCAGGCGGGGTTATCCGGTGTTTGCTCAGCAGCAAGTATATCAACGAAAGCCGTGCTAAAAGCACTAAAGTGATAGGTATTTTTGATATGCCGATTTAACGACGCAGAATTAAACTGTGTAAGCACAAACATTCTATGAATGTCTGAGTTAATGCAGTTGGAGATAGGAATATCTACCAATCTGTATTTGCCGGCAATGGGTACGGCCGGTTTTGACCTGCTGCTCGTAAGAGGATACAGTCTTGTTCCTGCACCTCCTCCTAAAATCATTGCGATAACTTCCTGCGAAATACTCATATGATTTATGTTTTAATCTTTCATTTACTTTCGGGTTGAAATAAACAAGATCTGTATAAATATTAGTTCAGTTGATGCAAATCCATAATTATTTTACGGATTCATATAGCGCTATGTACTTTTTAGCTGATGCAGTCCAACTGTGATCGATGCCCATGATACGCTCCGTGATCTTGGAGAAAAGACCAGACTTATTTTCATAGAGATCGATAGCTCTTCCTACCGAATAGGTTATATCCTCAATACTGGACTGTTCCATGGTGATGCCAAATCCATCAGTTTCCCCATAGTCCTTAACAGTATCCTTCAGACCACCTATTTTTCTTACGATGGGTACGGTTCCATATCTTAAAGCATACAGCTGATTTAATCCGCAGGGTTCCACACGACTCGGCATTAATAAAAAGTCCGAACCGGCATATATTAAATGACTCAACTCCTCGTTATACCCGATATACGTATTGACATATCCTTTCAGCGTTTTATTCATCTCCGCAAGTGCCCCCTCCACATAAGGGTTTCCCGATCCTAATATCAAGAAAGAAGCCTTACCATTGTACTGATAGACTGATTGGCTGATAGCTTCAGGTAAAAGATCGGCAGCTTTTTCATCTACTAATCTACCAATAAAACTGATTAAAGGTTTGTTGGGATCGAATCCAAACTGCTGCACCAGTTTTTCTTTATTCTTAGCCTTTCCTTCTTTAACCTTTTTAGCATCATAATTGGCCACCAGATATGGATCAGTAGCCGGATTCCATACGTTGGTATCAATACCGTTGATAATACCGCTACATTTTCCTTTTTCGTATTCGAAAAGGTTTTCCAGACCCGCAGCAGCATGCCTGAGCTCTTCCATATAACTGGGACTAACGGTAGTTACTTTCCAAGCGCATTTTACTGCAGATGCCATAGGATTAATACAGTTATTCCAATCCAGCAATCCCCAATTCCAAGTATCGTAAGCCGGAATGTAATAGTATTTATCCCAACCAAACTGTCCCTGATATTGGCCGTTGTGAATTGTAAACACTACCGGCACATTAGCCAGCTGATAACGAAAAGCGTAAGTATGCTTGCAGAAGAAAGGAATCAATCCGGCTTGGTGGTCATGACAATGAATAATATCGGGGCGATGTTGCCAGCGGCTCATCCAATCGCATACGGCTAATTGAAATGAAATAAACCGCTCGGTATCATCATCATACCCGTAAACTTTCTCTCTGTCCAATACACCGTTGATATCGACCAGATATAAATCAAAGCCTAGCTTATTTGTCTTTTCCTTAATGACACTATACCTGAACCAATGGTTACCTAAAGCCTGCCCGCCTTCGTGCACCAGCTCCCACTCATTTTCATACAAAAACTTTGTACGATACATAGGCATCACCACCTTCGCTATATGCCCCAAGTCATTCTGGTATTTAGGTAAAGCGCCTACCACATCTCCCAGCCCACCTACTTTTGCCATCGGATAACACTCGGCCGAAATGTGAACTATTTCCATAATCAATCATTGGTTAGTCTAAAAGTAGGAATATTTTATTAATACAAAAAACATTCGTAATTAATTTAAAACTTTTTGGTACTAATACTTACTTTTACACCAACCAACTAAAATTAAAAACGATTGATATGAGTACACCAACCACGAAGTGGTCGCAATTTGGAACACTAATTATCGTGTTCTTTTTTTGGGGGTTTGTTGCTGCCAGTAATGATATTCTCATTCCTGTATTTAAAGAAGCGTTGCATCTGGAGCAATGGCAATCACAATTAGTTTCTTTTGCGTTTTATGTAGCCTACACAGTAGGATCATTGCTATTTCTACTCATCAGTAAGTACATCGGCAAAGATCTGTTACAGCATATAGGTTATAAAAACGGCATTGTGGTAGGGCTGATTATTTCCGCTCTGGGTACGCTGATTTTCTATCCGGCAGCTCAACAGCAGTCATTTGCCTTATTTATTACAGGTCTGTTTATTGTAGGCTTAGGTTTTTCGCTGCAACAAACAGCAGCTAATCCGCTGGCCATTATCATGGGCGACCCCAAGCTCGGTTCTCAAAGATTAAGTATGGCCGGAGGTATCAATAATTTCGGTACTACTATCGGACCACTTATTGTAAGCTTTGCCATCTTCGGCTCGTTAACCAACACTAATATTACGGCCGATATTCAAAGCATTAAAGTTCCCTATCTGTTTTTAGGGCTAGCTTTTGTGATTGTGGCAATCATCTTCAAGCTCTCTTCGGTTCCCAATAAATTTGATCTTTCAGGACCCAATGAAGAAAGCAAAATGCAACCTGAACAGCAAAATGTGGATGCACTTCCAGCCAATTACAAACCTAGTGTTTTTGCTTATCCGCAACTAGTATTGGGGATGTTTGCCATTTTCGTATACGTAGGTGTAGAAGTAGCTACTGCTGCTAACTTACCAGAATTCATGAAGGAACATTTAGGCACACCTACCGAGCAAATTGCTCCGTATGTATCATTATTTTGGGCGAGCCTGATGATCGGTCGTTGGACAGGATCCGTAGGAGCTTTTGACATTTCTGCGGGTGCAAAAAGGATTTTGCAATTCTTAATGCCCTATATTGCTTTTGGCGTATTTCTATTGGTAAACATAATTGCCAATCATGATACTTCGCCTTTTTATATTTACGTATTCATCATTGCAGTCCTTATCGTCTGCGATATTTTAAGTAAAGGGAACCCTGCCAGACAATTGTTAATCTTTAGTTGCATGGGTATCTTAGCCTTGCTAATAGGTATCTTTGCCGAAGGCATGGTGAGCGTGTATGCATTTATTAGTGTGGGACTCTTCTGTTCTACTTTATGGCCATGTATTTTTACACTTGCCATAGCAGGATTAGGACCTCACACCAACCGCGGGTCCAGCCTGTTGATACTGATGATTATGGGGGGTGGTATTATCAGCCTAATACAAGGTTGGCTGGCATCGCCTAATATTTTAGGAATACAATTTTCCTATTTTACAGGAGTTGCCTGCTTTTTATATCTTGCATTTTATGCAATCAAAGCTAAAAAAGTACTGCAACAGCAAGGTATCGACTACGACCAAAAAGCAAGCAGCGCAGGCCATTAATTATTCACATAGCATTTTTTAAAAAACGATTAATATCATTATGAGTGTTCTTGATCTTTCCCATGAAGTAGCTATCGGCATTGACATCGGGGGAACTAATACCAAATATGGACTGGTAAATCACAGAGGTGAGATACTGGAAAAAGGCGATATTAAAACTGATGCCTACCCCACCGTAGAGGATTTCATTGATGCGCTATACGATGCTATTAAGCCTATTATTGACAAACATAAAAGCAACACACGACTGGTAGGTGTAGGAATAGGTGCACCCAACGGGAACTATTATACCGGCACTATCGAATATGCACCTAACCTGATATGGAAGGGAATATTACCCATAGCCGAATTGATGACTAAAAAATTCGGAGTACCTTGTTCGTTAACTAATGATGCGAATGCTGCAGCCGTAGGAGAAATGATGTACGGTGCAGCAAGAGGCATGAAGGATTTTATCATGATCACACTAGGGACCGGTGTGGGGAGTGGCATTGTAGCCAATGGTAGCCTTATCTACGGTCATGATGGTTTTGCCGGAGAATTGGGGCATGTCATCGTACGTCCCGGAGGTCGTAAACATTGGAGTACAGGTCATCAAGGTTCGCTCGAAGCGTATTGCTCAGCTACAGGTATTGCCATCACTGCTAAAAAGTTAAGAGCAGAAAATCCTCAGTCTCTTTTAAACAACATTCCTGAAGACCATATTGATTCCAAATCGGTATATGAAGCTGCCATGGCCGGCGATGAAACAGCCAAAGAAGTATTTCGATATACCGGACAAATTTTGGGGGAAGCATTGGCCAACTTCATTATGTTCTCCTCCCCTGAAGCTATTATTCTTTTCGGAGGTGTTATCAAAGCAGGAGAACTGATAATGAATCCTACGAAGGAACATATGGAAAAGAATCTGTTGCCCATTTTCCAGAACAAAGTAAAACTTGTATTTAGTGAGCTGAAAGAAGCTGATGCCGCTATCTTAGGCGCCAGCGCACTGGTTTGGGAAAAGATTTAATATTACCAATCATAGCCAGAACAACCCACGATTGTTACATTGATATAAATAACTAACTTTCCGTTATGAAAAAGTTTGTCGTATTATGTACCATCGTGGGTTTATTATTGGCCGCATGCTCACGAGGTCCTTACACCGCCACTAATAAGTTTTATAAGAAACAGGCTAAAAGCTATTCGAAAATACTAGCCACTTATCCACTTAACGATTCGGGCACCACATTCGTGGGTACGGTGAATTTTACGATGCGAGCTCCCAATTTTGTAATTATTCATCACACTGCACAGGGAAGCTGCGAGCAAACTTTAAAAACTTTTACTACCCCCGTAAGTAAAGTCAGCTCTCATTATGTTATTTGTAAGTCTGGAGAGGTATATCAGATGCTGAATGATATGCTTCGCGCACATCACGCCGGAGTTAGTCGTTGGGGTACTACCACCGATATTAACAGCTGCAGCATTGGCATCGAGATAGATAACAACGGAAGAGAACCTTTTACCGAAGCGCAAATCAATAGCCTATTACAATTACTGGATAGATTGAAGAAAAAGTACAATATCCCTACTACTAATTTTCTAGGACATGCTGATGTAGCACCAGGCAGAAAGGTCGACCCTAACCGCTATTTTCCCTGGCAAAAATTGGCAGAGCACGGATTTGGTTATTGGTACGACACTACAAATGTAGAAGTAAAGGAAGGATTTGATGCTCTTATGGCCTTACGAACCATCGGTTACAATATTGCTAATCCGCGCAGCGCCATTCAGTCTTATAAAATACATTTCAATCCGCAAGACACCACGACTGTCCTCACAGAGACCGATGCAAAAATTATCACAAGTCTCTTAGAGCGGTACAAATAAAAGCAGGCCTCTATAAAGACCTGCTTGTTTTATTGTAAATATGTTATTCCTTTATTGTTGTGCTGAAAGTTTCCTACTTTCCTCCCACTCTTTACGTCCCAATCCGGGAATCACATGTCTTTCGCTGTGGTAGGAAGAACGTACAAGTGGGCCACTTTCTACATAATCAAACCCCATTTCATAACCCGCATCTCTGTAGAAAGCAAATTCATTAGGATGTACAAAACGTTCTACAGGTAAGTGTTTTTGCGTTGGCTGTAGATACTGCCCAATCGTTACTACATCGCAACCATTATCTTTCAAATTACGCATGGTTTGCAATACTTCTTCTCTGGTTTCTCCCAAACCCAGCATAATACCACTTTTAGTACGCATCCCCCCTTCCTTCAATATGCGTATCACCTCCATACTGCGCCAGTATTTCGCTTGGATACGCACCTTACGAGTAAGCCGCTCTACAGTTTCGATATTATGCGAAATAACCTCCGGATGGGCAGCCATCACAGTTTCGATATTTTCTTTATTACCCTTAAAGTCCGGGATAAGGGTTTCGAGTGTTGTATCAGGATTCAATGCTTTTACGGCTCTGATAGTATTGTACCATATCTGTGCACCACCGTCTTTCAGCTCGTCTCTATCCACCGAGGTAATAACGGCATGCTTCACCTTCATTAGGTGAATAGCCTCCGCCACACGCTGTGGTTCGTCATAATCCACCGGTAACGGACGTCCGGTTGCAACGGCGCAAAATCCGCAGCTACGGGTACAAATGTTACCCAAAATCATGAATGTAGCAGTACCAGCCCCCCAGCACTCCCCCATATTGGGACAATTGCCACTCTCACAAATGGTATGTAATTTATGCGTATCTACAAGATTGCGTACGTGCTTATACTCTTCACCAATCGGCAGTTTCACACGTAACCACTCGGGTTTCTTAACTCTTGTAACAACAGGTAATTCCGTCATGATGCGAAAATAATGTATTTAAGCCGAAAGGCTGTTACCAACCTCTTCCAGCAGAATAAATTTTAAAAATAACAGTGTAAACCATCCAATTGTTTATCGGCATTAAAAGACATAGATGCACTATCTGTTAATCAATCATTTGCTACAAAAAGCCGACAGATGGTTACCGGTTTGGCAAACAATCCAAGATATCTTTTCCGATGGCTATTAGATGGTAACGGGTACGTGATATAGCTTCTTCCAAAGGCAGCGGCTCTTTGTTAATACAAAGCAGATTGTCGAAATACCTACGCAGCACCTCGTCTTTTTCGTCCGTTATTTTTCCGGCTACACCAATAACCTTTATTCCTTTTTCCTTTGCCAGTGTTGCTACGCCGAAGGGGGCTTTCCCTTCGATGGTCTGGCGATCAATCACTCCCTCCCCAGTTATCACGCAGTCTGCATCCTCCAGTATTTTCTCAAAACCGATTTTTTCAAGAAAATAATGAATCCCATCCACAATTGTTACAGAGCAGAAAGCACTAAGCCCAGCAGCCACTCCTCCAGCTGCGCCACCCCCTACTATCGTATCGATACGTACGCCACTAAGTTCATTTGCTTGACGAGCGAAGTTTCCAAGCATTTTTTCAAGCAACATTACCGCTTTAGCGTTGGCCCCTTTTTGCGGACCAAATATGGCTGCTGCTCCTTGCTCACCCAGTAATTTGTTTTTCACGTCGCAAAGAATTTTGATAGAGACCTTCTCTAAGCGCTCATCCAACATTGAAGCATCGATATACTGGAGCTGCAAAAGCGCTTCAGGAATGGGGGGTAAAGGCTGATGGTGAGTATCATAAAATTCTACTCCTAACTCATGCAGCATCCCTGCACCTCCATCTACCGTGGCACTTCCGCCGATGCAAAGCAATATCTCCGCTGCGCCCTTATTCAGCGCTGCTTTAATTAACTGCCCACATCCAGCCGTATTCGCCTTAAGCGGATTGTATTCCTCAGGCCTTAATAATCGGAGCCCTGAAGCATCGGCCAGTTCAATTACAGCCGTTTTGGTAGCGACTACCCAGCCCCAGGGCGCCCGAATGGGCCTCCCCAGCGGATCGACTACCTCACTCCAAATCGTTTCGGCCTGCAAATAATGACGCAATAAGGCTCCCGTTCCATCTCCTCCATCACCTACCGGCTGTTGCACTATCGCCCCCTGATAGCCGTATTCCCGAAGTCCTAAAGCTAGGGCTTCAGCAACTTTGTCGGCCGAAAGACTATTTTTAAAGGCATTGGGTGCAATTACAATTTTCATATTACAGTATCAGCAATGATAAAAGATAAATGCAAAGCATGCTTGCCATTCCCATCAATAATGTTGCTACAGTAAACACATGCAACATGGGCTTTAGCTGTTGCCCAGAAAAATTAGTAATCACCCAGAAATAGGAATCATTTACATGCGAGGCTGCCATAGAGCCTGCGCCCATAGCTAGTACGGCCAGTACCCGACCATTTTCCGAATCCAGCTGCAAACCGTGCAAAAAAGGATATACAATAGAGGCGGCTGTTATTACCGCCACGGTAGAAGATCCCTGCGCTGTTTTTAAAATCATAGCAACAATAAAAGGGAATAAAAGTCCCAACACCTTAAGTCCTTCCGCATTTGCCAGATAACTCTGTATGCTAAGTCCGCTGATGATGGCGCCAAAAGCACCGCCGGCACCGATGATAATAAGAATATCTCCGGCTTTTTCCATTCCCTTCTGAATGATTTGGCGTAATTCGTGTTGCTGCCACTGTATGGGAATACATAAAGCTAGTCCCAATCCAATGGTGAGTGCCAAGGCAGGATCGCCGATAATCAACCAATGTGCCATAGCTGCTGCCGTGTCAGGATAAAGACTTTGGAGAATAGCCCGAACTGCAATGAGTAATATCGGCACGATTACCGGTATAAACGCTCTTGAGGCTGGTGGCAAATACTTTTTCGATTCTTCCTCTAATTCTATTGTTTCTACAGGAAGACATCCAGCAAATTTTCTGCCTCTCATCAGCGCCCAAATATATCCTGTAAGCATTGCAGGAATAGCTACTAAAGATCCCCATAATATGGTTTTCCCTAAATCAGCCTGCATATTGCCAGTAGCGGCTGTAATGCCGGGATGAGGCGGTACTAAACAATGCACGGAATATAATGCCGTAGCCACTACTGTACTCATGACTACAACTGAAACCCCAGTTTTACGAACCATGGACTTGCTAAGTCCATTCAGCACAATATATCCTGAATCGCAAAAGATGGGGAGCCCCACCACAAACCCCGTAAGACTCATCGCCAGCACAGACCTTCGCTCACCTACCCATTTGATGATGGCATTGGCCATAGCTGTAGTTGCGCCGTTTGCCTGCAAAACCATCCCCAACGCTGTTCCCACAATAATGATGTACCCCAAAGAGCTCATAATTTTCCCGAAGCCCTCTTTCATACTTGATAAAACGGCGGCCACATCCATACCACCTAATATACCAGTAAGAAAACAGGCCAAAGACAAGGAAAAGAATGGGTGCACTCGGTACCGTGTGCTTAAAAAAATGATCAAGCCGATACCGGCCACTAATGCTAATGCGATAAGAAATCCCGAGGAGGCAAGCATACCGATAATGAAAATTTATCGGTAAAATACGACTTTAAGAGGAAAGATATAAAGAGAATGTAAATATGCTACAACATAACCTGCATCAAACGTTCCAAAATTGCCTCTTTACTATAGCATTGTACTACGTTATTTCTACCGGCCAGCCCTTTATTTCTTATTTCTTCTAATTTTGATGTATCGAGGCTTAATAAAAAATCTCTAATTTGCTCCTCATCCCTATAAGCAAAGGCCCACCCTAAATTGTTTTCAATTACGTACTGAGCGATTTCACTATCAGTATTTCCTAAAAAAAGAATAGGTTTTCCCGCTGACAAAATGTTATACGATTTTGAAGGCACTCCTACTCCATATACAGCATCACTTAGGCTAACCAGCCCAATATGACAACTATTGAGCATTTGATTCATCTCAGACCTAGGGAAAGGTGGTAAAAAAGTGATATTAGGAATTTGATGAGCTTCTACATAGGCTTCCAACTCTTTTTTAGTAGCGCCTCCTCCGGCAAAAATACAATGCACATGGGGGTTGCGGGCTTTTTCAATTATTTTAATAAATGCAAGCAGATTTTGTAACACTCCGTGATTCCCAGCAAACAGAATCACCACCTTATCTTGAAATTGCAGTTGTTTTAATAATGGCGTTTGTTTATCCTCTAAAGGGTATACTGATTCAATATCAGCCCAATTAGGAACGATTATAATATCATCCTTTCTGCTTATGGGGAAATGCTCCAACAATAGGGTTTTCATATCTCTCCCCAATACAATAATTTTTTCCGCAGCCCGTCTACATTTAACAAAAAGCGCTTTTGTCAATCGATAAAAAATATTCGTTTCTCTAGTATAACCACCGACTATCAAATTCTCAGGAAACACATCATGCATCAGTAACGTAAAACGAAAGCCCTTTATTAGTCTTAACAAGGCGTATAAAGGCGTGATAAAAGCCGGATTTGAGATAACGAATACTTTATCGTGCTTTTTAATTTTAAGCCCTTTTAAAAACAATCCTAATGAAATACCTATTACCCTTATAAGTCGTTTAAACTTATGGTTTTTATCATAGTTAAAGTATTTCCATCGATGTAGATGTATATCCTTTAGAGCTTCTGATTTTATCTCCTGATTTTTTCTTTCGTAATCCTGCGGTCCACAGATAACATGCACTTCAAAGTTTTCTCTAAACTTCAAAGCGATTTCTGTAGCAATATTGGCAGTAGCAATATCAGTATCTGGATAGAAAACTTCCGAAACAAGCCATATTCTCTGTTTCCCCATGAGCGTTTTAAATATTTTTAGACCAAACTACACGGTTAATATAGTTGACTTAACTTAAAATATTTTTTTTGAAATATTTAGAAATAAAGAGTCTCACATTAAGCAAAAACTGCGCTGTTTATCAAGTTCACTAGCATCACAACAGAATCTTAGCTACTACGAATAACTTTGGCTATGCGAAGTAAGTTTTAATCACTAATAAATCAAAAAGAATTGATAAACAGCTCGAACGCATACCAGCTTATAAAATACTGTTTCTATAAAAGCAAAGCCCCACTCAAAACAACTTTTCGTATCTAAGTGGGACTTTATTATAAATAATTTACCTAGAATCTATATCTGTTCAACATTGCAGGTTTTTAGTGAAACTATCTAAATATTTCATTTAAGTCGATTTTTAAAATAGTCTATTGTATGCAATAGCCCTTCTCTAAATCGCACTTCGGGCTGATACCCCAGCATCTGAACCGCTTTTGTAATATCAGCCTGACTATGCCGCACATCTCCAGGTCTTTCATTACCATACACGACTTCTACATCAGAATTCAAATAAGCCTTTATTTCATGCACTAATTGGTTCAATGTTATTCTTTCATTACAAGCGCAATTGAACACCTCGCTTTTTTCAATCGAAGCCTCCAGTGCTTTAATATTGGCTTGTACAACATTAGACACAAACGTAAAATCTCGGGAGGTCTCCCCATCGCCATTAATAGTTGGCGAGACATTATTAAGGATTTGGGTAATAAACAATGGGATTACGGCAGCATAAGGACCATTAATGTTTTGCTTCGGACCGAACACGTTAAAATAGCGCAGGCCAATAGAATGAAAATTATATACACGCGAAAAAACCTCTGCATATAATTCATTCACATATTTAGTAACCGCATAAGGAGATAAGGGTTTACCAATTTTATCCTCTACTTTAGGTAATGTAGGGCTATCTCCATATGTAGATGAAGAGGCCGCATATACCATACGTTGTACTTGATGCTCCTTTGCTGCGTTTAAGACATTCAGAAACCCATTAACATTCACCTCATTTGAGGTTAAAGGATCTTTGATAGAACGCGGAACAGAACCTAACGCAGCCTGATGTAATACATAGTCTACTCCTTGAACAGCCTCCATCACCGCATCGTAATTCCTTATATCCTTTTCGATAAAAACAACATTTGAGAGAGAGAGGAAATCCGATATATTTTCTTTATAACCGGTAGATAAATTATCAAATATAACTATCCTCTTTGCCTGATATTGCACCAGATATTCTACTAAGTGGGAGCCGATAAATCCGGCACCGCCTGTAACTAAGAAAGTACTGTTATTTATGTCAACCGTAGAATGATACTTACTAAAATTCATATACAATTTATTATAACCTTGCACTCACTTTTTCTTTTGGGAAAATGCCTTTTACATCATAAAAAACTTTAGCCTCTTCAATTTTGAGATCTAAAAACTCTTTATGTCCTACGGCGGCTATTACACCTTCATATTTATTAAGCCCCTCAATATTAGTCAATATTTTTATCCCATATTCATGCCAAACCTCATCTGCACTTGCCCAAGGATCGTATACATCTACTTTTAAACCAAATGAATTAAGCTCATTGATAATATCAATAACGCGACTGTTGCGAATATCCGGGCAATTTTCTTTAAAAGTTATACCCAGAATTAAAACTTCGGCACCTTTAATCTTAACATCGTTTCTAATAAGTAGCTTAATAAACTCGTTTGCTACATAAGCACCCATACTATCGTTAAGCCTGCGACCTGCTAATATTATTTCGGGATGATATCCAACTTCTTTAGCTTTTTGTGCAATATAAAATGGATCAACACCAATACAGTGGCCTCCTACCAATCCAGGTCTAAAGGGGAGAAAATTCCATTTAGTTCCTGCCGCTTCCAAAACTTCTAAAGTGTCAATATTTAGAAGATTGAAAATTTTAGCCAGCTCGTTTACAAAAGCTATATTAATATCGCGTTGTGCATTTTCTATAACCTTAGCCGCTTCTGCCACTTTTATAGATGAGGCTTTAAATGTACCGGCAGTAATTATGGACGCATACAATTGATCTACCTCCTCAGCGATCTCAGGTGTAGAACCCGACGTAACTTTTCTAATCTTAGTTACAGTATGTTCTTTGTCACCTGGATTGATACGTTCCGGCGAATAACCACAGAAAAAGTCGTTATTATACTTTAAGCCTGACTTTTCTTCCAAAATTGGAACACAGATATCTTCCGTAACGCCTGGATAAACGGTAGATTCATAAATAACAATATCTCCTTTCTTTAATACAGTAGCAACCGTTTCAGTGGCTTTTCTGATAGGTGTTAAATCCGGATTATTGTATTTATCTACAGGTGTTGGAACTGTGATAATATAAATTTGCGCTTCTTTTAAAGCTTCGATTTCCGAGGAATAAGTTAAATGTACCGCTTGCTGTAAATCGGCAGAGGTAACCTCTAGCGTTCTATCTTTATGAGCTTTTAACTCATTAATTCGGTCTGAGTTTATATCGAAACCAATGGTAGGTCGCTTCTTACCGAACTCGACAGCCAAAGGCAGTCCCACATAGCCTAGGCCAATTATCGCTACAGTTTTTGAATTTTTCATAAGAAATTGAACGCAAAGTTAGGGGTTTGAACCACTTTTTACAAAAGTATATATCTAAAATAAATCCAACAGCTCATCTTCTCTGAGATTATCTCTCTTCTATACTAGCCTAATGAATTTATAATTAAAAAGTCTTCTTTACTACACTATGTAGAAAATATTTCCACCTTTCAAGCCTAATAAATATTTTAAAATCTCCCAATTATTACCGACAAGAGCTCGTATAACTACTTCTCTGAAACGATTATTTTTAGACAACTTTGCTTTTCAAAAGCAATCAGATAAACGTTTTTATGCCTATACTACTAAAAAAATTCCACCATACCGAATCGCCGCAGAAAGTGGGCTTGTTTTCAATAAAATACTCTCTCCCCCTTATCATTTAAACGTGACTATATCTTCATACTCCGTAAGGGCGTAAGTATGTTAACATCATACTTCTGACAAGTCTTAACTGCAATTACGGTTACATATTCCTTATCACAATTTCAAAACCCACATAAAAACGCGGATATCAACGAAAATTATTGTTTCATTTACCTATTACTTTTCCAAACATTCAGTTTTATATAATCAGTATATGAAATAATAATTCTTACTACTTTTTCAGAAACATTAGGCATGGAATAGTCTGCTACCAAACGAAAGTTCCGATCTTTTCCTGTTTGTTGATACTGCAGTTGTACTAATCCTTGCATAATTCTTTCTGGCGACAAACCTACCATCATCACAGAGGCTTCCTCCATGGCCTCGGGTCTTTCATGTGCCTCACGAATATTCAAAGCACGGAAATTAAGAATAGAGGATTCCTCCGAAATAGTACCCGAATCCGACAATACTGCACATGCATTCATCTGTAGTGCATTATAATCGTGAAAGCCCAAGGGTTTCAGAAACTGCACTTCAGGTCTTACCTGCACTTGCTTTTTCTCTATCATATTTCGAGTGCGCGGATGGGTTGACACAATAATGGGATAGCCGTAATGCTCTGCTATGGCATTGAGAGAATTGATAAGGCCGTTGAAGTTTTTTTCTGAATTGATGTTCTCCTCGCGATGGGAAGAAACTACAAAGTACTTCCCTCTTTCCAAATTCAAGCGCTGTAATACATCCGAACTTTCAATCTGTGGCAAATAGTGCATCAGCACTTCATACATCGGCGAGCCGGTTTTAATAATGCGATCCGACGGGAAGCCTTCCTTAAGTAGGTATTCCCGGGCAATATCACTATAAGTAAGATTGATATCGGCAATGTGATCTACAATACGTCTATTGGTCTCCTCCGGTACACGCTGATCGAAGCAGCGGTTTCCCGCCTCCATATGGAAAATGGGAATTTGTCTTTTCTTGGCAGGAATGGCACATAAACAACTGTTGGTATCGCCCAGTACCAGAAAAGCATCGGGTTTTATTTGCTCCAATAAAGGATCTATTTTAATCAAAATATTACCTATGGTTTCTGTAGCTGTGGTTCCGGCTGCGTTCAGAAAATGATCTGGCTTTCTGATACCCAGATCTGAAAAAAATATTTCGTTCAGTTCGTAATCGTAATTCTGTCCAGTGTGTACCAATGTATGCTCAATTGCTTCCGATTTATCCAAGGCTGCAATTACTCTCGACAATCTGATAATCTCGGGACGGGTACCCACTACCGTCATCACTTTTAATGGTGTCATATATGGTGTTGATAAATGTTTTTTAAACAATAAAATTCCATGTTCGCCTGCTATACGTTCTCAAAATAAGTATCCGGATCATCGGGATTATATTTTTCGTTAATCCAGAAAATTGTATACAGGTCTTCCTCCCCTATATTTTTGATATTATGGGTATACCATATTGGCATATCCACATAGGCAGGTTCCTCACCGGACAGTTCAAAGTTCAGCACTTCTTGAGTGCCTATTCTTCGAAGTTGAATCAAGGCCTTACCCTTTATTACCGCAAAACGCTCTATTTTCCGGGTGTGAAAATGATTACCTCGCGTTACTCCTGGTACTGTAGTAGAAAATGAGACCTGACCTCCCATCCCCAAACGAATGACTTCGACAAAAGCTCCGCGTGGATCGACATGTTGTGTAAACTTTACCGGGAAATGGTTGGCTATATCCATGTAGCACCGATAGGTATTGAACAAATTCAGTTCGAAATTATTGGCCAATACCGGTATTTCCCCTTTATCCTGATATACGGTCTTAAAGTTCTTTAGCAAAGCCAGTATTTCTGATACTTTCGCTTCGGCAGTATGAGCAACTATATAATTCGGCTCCGACGTTCTTTTGCGAATTACATTTATGATTTCCTGAACCAGTTCACCTACGTAAATCAACTTCAGGTCACCGTCTACATGAATTTCAGGCTCCTCACCCCTCGCTACCTGTGTACAAAAAGTTGCCACCACTGAATTATAAAAAGGCTTTCCGAAAGGCCCAAATACGTTAGGGATTACCATTCCCGTAACAGGTGCCCCAGTATCCTGCGACCAAGTAGCAAGAAACGCTCTACCCTCTTTCTTCGATTTCCCATATAGATTATCTCGTTCTTCCTGCGTAGAAGAAGAAAAAATAGTATGAGGCTTAGCCCCTGTTCGACGCAACGAGTCTAAAAGAGTTTGTACCAATCCAACATTGGTTTCATAGATTACATTTGCATCAGGATGCCTATTCATTGCTGCAAGATGCACGATGGTGTCGCATTGGCTCACGAAAGCATCCAACTGTTCCTTATTTTCAAAATAATTTTTTTCAAAAGGGACTAACTCAAACTCATCTTTATATAACTGCAGTGTATTGTACAGATGACTCCCTACAAAGCCAGCCTGACCAGTGATTCCTACTTTTCTCATAATGACTAAAATATATCTTTAAAATAATCTAATGGGAACCGATACTCATCTTGCACTTCACCCAACCTATAATCGCTCATTACAAGTAAGGCATTTGCGGAAGTTAGTGCGTGTATGGCCGTAATGTATCCTGCAGGAACGTGCAATACATCCGCCTTTTCTTGACTAAGCCGAAACTTTTGTGCAGGAAGATGGGGAGATGGCTGTTCCCAATTATCAACTTCAATTACGCTGATTTCAAAATCACCTTCCACTGCCATAAACCAACGCTGCTCAACTTTGTGTCCCTGCCAGCCACGAATAGGTCGTACCTCACTGTTATGGATAACATATAACCGCTTTACCGGTATGGCATTAAAATCATTATTGAACCTCAATGTTCCTCTTTCATCACTATGACGGCCTCCCAGAATAATCGTAGGTTGCATATGGCTTATACGGGATAGTGAACTACATTTTTTTCTCCTAAAATATCTTCACGGATGACTGGCAATTTCTTAAGCAGCTCTTTCATCTCTTCCACGTTGAGACGATAAGTATTATGTGAGTGATATTCTTCAACCTTTGACTCCTCAGGATTTCCTTCGGAGAAATATTGCTCATAGTTCAAATCGCGTGTATCGGCAGGAATGCGATAATAGCCTCCCAAATCTTCTGCCTTCACCATATCTTCCCTATTTACGAGGGTTTCATATACTTTTTCTCCATGGCGGGTGCCGATGATTTTAATTTCGTTTTTAGCATTATAAAGTTCCAATAATGCTTTAGCTAAAGTTTCGATGGTAGCGGCAGGAGCTTTTTGTACGAAAAGATCGCCTTGACGCGCATTTTCAAAAGCATATAGCACGAGATCTACCGCATCTTCCAGTGTCATCATAAAGCGCGTCATCCCAGGATCGGTAATGGTAAGGGGCTTGCCTGATTTAATTTGATCGATAAACAAAGGAATTACAGATCCTCGGGAAGCCATTACATTGCCGTAACGTGTACAGCAGAAAACGGTTTTAGAATCGTCAAGATTACGGGAACGCGCAACGGTTACTTTTTCCATCAGTGCCTTGGACATCCCCATAGCATTGATAGGATAAGCCGCTTTATCGGTACTGAGCACCACTACCCTCTTCACTTCGTATTTTTCGGCAGCATATAATACATTGTCGGTGCCCAAGATATTGGTTTTTACAGCCTCCAATGGAAAAAATTCGCAGGAAGGTACCTGCTTTAACGCTGCAGCGTGAAATATATAATCCACCCCCTTCACTACCGTTTCTACACTAGTACGATCCCTTACATCGCCCAGATAAAATTTAATCTTTCGATTATTATAGCGCTTACGCATATCATCCTGCTTTTTCTCATCCCGGCTGAATATGCGTATTTCCTTAAAATGATCGGTATTCAAAAAACGATGCATTACAGCATTCCCGAAGGAACCGGTACCGCCTGTAATTAAAAGGGTTTTATTTTTAATCTTCATTTTAATATCAATAATAAATGGACCGAAAATATATTATATTTCTATATAAATGAAATTAATTCGATCGTATGTTATACTTTTCAATAAATTTTTTTGTCTCAAGCCACCATCCTGCCTTATCATCCCAGTTAATTGGAGCTCGAGTTGCTAAATTAAACGGAGGCCCCCAAATTACGATTCCATCACACTTTTTATATAAATATTCTAATTGCTCCCTCCACATTGTAGAATCAATGAAGTCATTATTGTAAGAAAAACCTGCAGCATAATATTGAGGCCAAATAAATGCATAAATAGGTATTTTTTTCCCATACTTTTTAATTTTTTCGATTTGCATATCCACAGATTTTTTCCAAATATTTATATCTTTAGTACGAGTATAACAAGAGGGGAATGAAATGTCAGAATGTTCAACAATTTCTTCTAAGGAGTTATTAATTAACTCCCATTCACTTAACCAATTTTTATTTTTATTCCCTCTTAAATGCTCATTGATGTAGGCATCTGCATATGGCAGAACACCATACAAACCAACTGGATTATTCTTATTGCGTTTTTTAAAATAACTTAATACTTCAACATACTTTTTGATTGAAGCTTGTAAATATGGCGGCATTAACCACCAACTTTCGATATCAAAGCATATTGGTACTTTTTTAGCCGGCTTATACTTATCCAAAAATCTATCTAAACGTCCTTTATTAAATACTCTAGCATTCAAGTTTGTTGGGTGACGACTATGTTTATCTAGGATACTATCATCATAAATCATTATTATATCTGATAACCCATGCACTGACAAATTGGGTTTATTTTTAAAAAGAAGTGCATCGTATATCTTAAATTCTTTTCTTTTTTTTATTTGGCCAAATGAATCGATAAATAATGACACCAAAATAAAAAATATTAATAAACGTTTAATCATACAGAATTATTTAACAGCCAAGGAGCTAATAAACTCAAAAGTTTCGTTAGCACACGTAATCCAAGAGTATTTCTCAGAATAATGATATGCTAAATTACTAATGTGTGCTCTTAAATTTGGATCCATAATAAGTTTTTCAATTGCATTTTTTATTGAAGTAGTATCTTCAGCTTCAAAGTATATTCCAGCATCTTTTAAAAATTCAGGCATAGGTTGCTTATTACTACAAGCAATTGGTAACCCTGCACTCATTGCCTCAATAAGGATATTGGGCATATTCTCGCATGTTGATGCATAAGCAAATATATCCGAAGATTGATAATAGTAATGAATTTCAGAGAAATTAACGTTACCCAAATATTTAATTACTCGGGGGTTTTGACTGGCAACTTTTTGAAATGCTTTAAACCCCCGTGCTTTTCCACCAATGACAGTTAACTCAACTGGATATTTTTTTGAAAGTTCGATTACAGCTCTCGCCAATTTATCATGATGCTTATATGCATCAATAGTGGATATATATAGTATTTTGAATGGCCTTTTATCAGAATAGAAATTAATGGCAATTTGTTTTTTCGGCAACTTTCTAAATCTATCAGATATACCATGATGAATTATTCTATCCTTTTTTATTTTTAGCTTCGATACAAGCTTTACATAGAGTTGAGCATATCTGGATATAAAGATAACTCCTGCGGCCTTCTTCATAGACAAACTTTGAATAAACCTGAGCAAAACAAACTTTAACCTATAAAGTGTAAATCCATATCGATTGGCTTCCTTAGTTTCAAAAACTAACATATTTCTGCACATAGTAACGTACGGCAACCAATTTGCATAAAAAGCTCCACCTGGATTAAAAATTATATCAACTTTAAATTCTTTAGCAATATTTTTTAAGTTTTTCAATTTCCAATATTGCCTCCTATATACAGAACCTTCAAAACCAGCCATCGGTATTTTTAGTAGCCACTCTTGATCATTTATCTTTTCTAATGTCTGTTGTACTCCAACAATTATGACAGATTCAATTCTATTTATTTCCAAAGTATTTTTGGTTGTATTGTTTAATAGCTCAATTAAGTGTGATACTCCTCCCCCTGATATAATATTTGTTGCATCAATAAGAACCCTAATCATAATAAAGATAAAATGAAATCATTTAACTTTTGAGAATACAAATCATAATTAAATAAAATACTAGTTCTAAAAGCATTGGCTTTGAACATTAATATTTGCTTGTCATCAAAGCTTTCAATTTTTTTAAAAATCTCTTCTACACACTCTTGGCTATCGTTTCTTAGCACGAAACCATTTTCTGAGTCTTTTATATATTTAGCAATATCTGAAGTATTGGTGCTAATAACTGGAATCCCACAACTCAAACTTTCAACTAATTTCGTGGGAAATCCCACATGTGCATATCTTTTATTCGGTCTTATTATTATACTAAAGTCTGATTCTTTATATTCTCTTATAACATCATCATAATCCACACGTCCCAAAAATATAACCCTGTCAGATAAATTGATGTTAGGATTACACCTAACATAATCGTCTCTACTAATTCCTAATATTTTCAATTGCAAAGTATTAACCTTATGAATAGCATTGATCACTACATCTAAATTATCTTTTTTACCAGGGCTACCTGCATAAATAATCGTTCTATATTTACTCCGAATAATAGGTTGGAATTCGAATGTTGTTATATTAAGGGGTGGGACAATAATAATATGTTTAACATCCTTCTCATAAAACTTTCTTAAATACGAGCTAATAACAATAAGGCCATTAAATCTTTTATAGCCAATATTCATTTTAAGATAATTATCAATGGCTACAGGTCCATATCTTCCTCCTGGAAGATGTGCTGGGTCATACCATTCTGTGCAATCACCAATTAAAGTTATACCTTTTCTTTTGCAAATATTTCTTAGTTTTAATTGAAAAACATAACTCGAATTATACAATATAATGGCATCTACTTTATTCCTCGTAAGATAAGTTTCAATCCAACTAACTGTTTTAGCTCCCGCGTTAACAAAATTTTTAAATCGAGAAAATATTCCTCTTTCAGGGTGATCCAATTCTCCCATTGAGTAATATTCAAACCCTTCAAATAAATTCATCTTGTCACTACAGCCTTGCTCTCCACCTGCAAATACTACTTTATATCCTGCCAACCGTAGAGCCATCCCTATCCCTAACACTCTTTTTGCTGCAGCATCCTTATTTGGGAACCTATAGGCGCCTACATATAGTATTGTTCTCATTTTACTGTGTATTTGTAAAATTTTCGTAATGCATCGTCCTTTTCTTTCCCTTTAAATTGTCCCAATCCAATAGATTTCTGAATAGCACTTTTTTCATAATCGTCAAGTGATTTAACAACTTTACACGGGACTCCAACTGCAACCGAATTTGATGGTATATCTTTATTTATGACTGATCCAGCACCAATAATGACATTATCACCTATTGTAACTCCTGGTAGAATAATAGAGCCAAATCCAATGAATACATTATCCCCAATCTTTATAGGAAAGCTAAGTTCAAGATCGGGATACTTATGGCGCAAGATAAGCACCCCACCATCGTGGGTTATAAATTGACAATTTCCTGTAATATGTACGTTTCTCCCTAAAGTAATTAACCATGGCTCCGATCCAAACATTCCAACTCTACCTCCATAAATGTATACTTTTCCTTTGTGATTAACTCCAATACGATCTAAATATTTAATTGGATTATTTGCAATTAAATATCTATCATGTATGGCTTGAAATAATTTCTTTAACATAATAAAAGAATCATTTTACCTGTTTTCTCAATATTAATTTCAGTAAAGATTTGTCAAATATTAAAATGAAAGAAATAAAATATAGAATAAAAATAACGCTCTTTAAAAAAAGTGCATAGTATATGTTCTGAACTTGGATATAGTACAAAAAGAGTAATGGAACGGATGCTATGAATATCTTTATATGCTTGCTTTCAAGCAAAGTAACTTCTAAATAATTCTTCACATATAAAAAAAGAAAAATTATTATAAGCAATGATACAAAAATAGTAGTTGCCACTATCTCAATATCAGTCATGGGGAAAAAAGAAAACTTAAGTATAATATTTATGAGCCCTCCTGCAATAACCGCATAAAAGAAAATATTCTCCTTTTGGAAAAGAAGCAAAACATTTGTTTTTAACATCTCAAGGATAACATAAATTGCAATATACCAAACAAAAACTTGCATTATTTCAATAGCTGCATAATAATTCCTCCCACCCATAAGTAAGACAATTTCTGGAGATAACGAAAAAATAAAAACCGTAAAAGGAATAAGCACTGCTAGAATGATATTAAAGACCTTATTGAGTAATAATTTATAATGAGATAAATCCAAATTTATAAATGAGCCAAGGCGAGGTGTAACGACCATAATTAAAGAAAACAAGGCACTACCTCCTAGCGTTATAACTCTTTCTGCCAATGTATAATATCCCACCTCAACAATCTTATCTTGCTTACCTAATACAAGCTTATCAAGCTGAAAATACAGCATTGACCAATTTATCATTACAAATATGATAAACATTTTCTTTAAATGCCTGAAAGGTTTTATTTTTTTAAAACACCACTTAAAATCCTTCATTAATAAACAAAAAGATACTAAATTATTGACCAATAAGAATGTAGATAAACTAATAAGATAAAAAGTGGCAGCATAAGGTCCTTTAACAAAAATTATTGTTACTATGATATACGCAGACCTAATAACTACGGTTTTTAACGATATAAATTTAAATTTTTCGTTGGCTTCGTACATCCACTCAACATTAAAATATGTTGACAGCAATTGTATTCCTGCTATATAATAATAATATTTCGATATTACAGGCTCCGATAAATAATAAATATAAAATATATAAGAAATAATAATAGTTGTGTTAACAATTGCTCGTAATAAGAATATCTCTGTAAAGATTGTCGATATGTACAATTTATTTTTTTTAAACAGGCTCACCTCTCTAAATCCATAAATATAAGTTCCCAAATCCCCAACTATATAAAAGTAGGTCATTATCGAAATTGTCAAATTAACCAATCCCATCTCATATGGACGAATTTCTCTATAAACAATTGGGATAACAAGTACTGGAGCAGCTAACTTGAAAAAATTAAGTCCTAAACTGTAAAAATAATTTTTAATAATATCTTTCCGCATTTATGCTAAAAGTCAGGATCTTCAAAAATAGTTCTGTATACCAAGGTATCAACACCGTTACCCTTTGTCAGAGCTGTATGAAGATAAAAGTAACTATATATTATCAAGAAAAGACCAACTAAAATATTCCTAAAATGAAGTCTATATAACTTGCACAATATGAAGATATTTGCGAGACGGAAAAAATAACCCAAACGAAGAGCTATAGCAAAATCATTGAAAGCTATCGATATAAAAGTAGAAATAGAAAAAATATTCAATAAAAACGTTTCTTTTTTGTCATTATTGCGAATTCCATTTGCAATAACAAATAATAATATGTCAAAAATCAATCCCAAAGAGATCCCGTATGAATGAGAAAATTCTGCATCGTTGTATACATCAGCATACCGCTTTGTTAATGAAAAAAGAGAAAGGACCCCAAATACAACTTCTTTATTTAAATAAATTACTAAATAAACTAAAAAGGATAGTACTAAAACAAAATACCTTCCAGATCGTGAAATTTTAATTTTATTTAATAAAGGTAATACCAATAGTAGAATTGCAGAAGTATGTATCAAACTAGATATAATAATATATATATAGTATTTGAACGTTTTATTTTCGATTATATACCGGTAAGAATAAAATGCTAGCAATACGGCAAGTCCTTGTCGTATTAAATGAATATCAAATATAATAAAGTAAAGGCCGAAATATAAAAACAATGATGTAAAAAAAAATCGATTTGAATAATATTCAATTATCTTATATAAGTACACCATTGAAACAAGAGCTATAGTGGCTATAACTAATTTAAAGTCAGGAGCAGCTATACAAAGTAATAAATAAAGAGGCTCAACATATGAGTAATTTCCGTAAAACTTTATTCCATCATAAATGTTAGCATACTCAATATAATCATTTCCAACATTAAATCTTAATGCTAAAACTAATGCAAGTATTAGTATAACTAAAATCTTCAATGCCCGACTCCTACTTGAATAACTATCTAGTATAAAAAAAAACGCCAAGATTGAAAATAATATGTAGTAGATCCCCATTACAAATTATATAATAGATTACTATTAACTGTCGCTTTATAACAGACTCACTTTATGTCGCAAATCACACAATAAATCTTATTAAAATAACTAAATAAAAAATGTATTCACCATAACGAACATCAAAATATAAATCTAGGGAAACCTGTCACTTTTCAATGCGTTATCTAATTTTTTTCAAGCAATTGAAGGCAGGACTGAAAATTCCATGCAACTAATATTTCCTCCTTTATTAAAATACGATCTTATTCCGATTTGCCATATTGACTTCAAAACTATCCCAAAAGTGAGTTTGACGTTAATTAATTAAGATATATCTATCCATTTACCCCAATTGCATTATTGTACATTTTTTTCAATATAAGGAAACAAATTGCTATAAATTCAGCTAAAAAAACACCTAGAATTAAGCAAATTAATTTTCCTGGCCTCTTCTTCTCTAATGGAAGGATTGGGGTATCAACAAGTTGAATTAATGGTTTTTCATTTTGGAGTGCGATTTTATTTAATTCAAGATTCTGTAGTAGACTTCCTAGTATTTCCTTACTAATTTCAACATTAGCTGCCGCACTTTGCATTGGTACTACTTTTTGGGATAATCGAGTTAAATTTTGATTAGGAGTGGCGTCAGCAACTGAAGCGGCTTTATTAATTGATCCTATAAGTAATCTTCGTACTGAATCAGTTTTTTCTTGCAAAACAAGAATAGTTTGAAGCTGCTTTTTTGTTTTTGTTTCAAGATAAAATTGATTTACATTTTTAACCAACACTTCATTGAATACTTTAGAAAAAAGCTCGTCTTCCGACTGGATTTTTGCCTCAATTATATTGAGTTTTTTATCAATTTTGTCAACATACAAGTTTTCTTTATTAATTTTTTTGACTATAACAGAAATAATACTATCATGCAACAACTGTTGTTCATCATTGTCATATACATTAGATGCTACAAATCTGATATTTTTCAAACGCTCTATCTTTCTCCACTTATTTTTATACTTCTTAAAATCAATATACCGATCAATTAACAACTGCTTTTTACCATTAAAACTTGCTTCAGATAATAACGCTCTACTAATCATATTACGTGAACGATACAACTCCAATATATTTTCACCCTCAAATAATCCTCCCCCACTTCCTACATCTATTCCAAAAGCGGAAGCAATCCCAGCATAAGAAGCTAACGCCCCCTTATTCCCTCCGGTCTCTAATACAAAACTAGTCGTAGCAGTGTACACTGGTTTTTTGAGCAATGCATAAGTAAAGCCCAACCCACCCCCAAGCAATCCAAAAAGTATAATAATGTATTTCTTGGATAAAAAGTAGCGTATCCAATCTCTAATATTTAGGATTAAATCTTTTAGTGAGTTGCTCTCGTTTACTGTATACGAAGTATTAATATTCG
>Ga0006573J49613_1002928_pt1 | contig 35195 bp, 32 predicted proteins | sample HigsolmetaAR203R_FD_49613 | JGI IMG/M metagenome (IMG submission 49613) | reverse complement strand
TTCGGACCCGATTTGATCTTCTGCTCCGAATGGTCGATGACCGTCATCACCCCGACAAAGCTGGCACGATCCCCGGACTCGCAGATCGGGCAGGGCTGCGTCTCGTCAACAGCTGCCGTACAGACGAAATTCTCGACCTTGCCGTTCAGGCGGAGCGAATGCTCGTAGAACATGTAGATGTCGAGCATCCCATCGTCGTCGAGAGCGCCATCAAGGAACGTGATCTGGCGATCCTCACCATCCGGCATCCAGAAGCGCCACATGCGGCCCGCTTCCTGGCGACGCAGCTCGGCCTGGGCCTCCTCATACGCGAGGAGTTCCTTCGCCGCCTTTCCCTTTTTCAGGAAGGAGACCGTTGAAAGCGTCTTTTTCGAGGAGTCTGCAGAGGGTTTTTCAGCCGCTTCGGTGTTGAGGGGCATCGCGGCTTTCTTAGCGAACTTCAACGCCATTTCACTCTCCCAAGTTTCCCAAAGGTTCCCAAATGTTCCCCAAGTTTGCCCGAGGTAACTTTGCAGTTAATTGCATTATGGCTCCCTTTTCGGTCTAGTCAATGAGAAAATCATCCAGTTTCACCAGCCCGTCTAACAATTCGGCAATTTCCTCCACGGTGCATTCGCCTGGGTCCTTTCTTCCTTCTGGCGGCTTCAGGTGATGGATTACGTGATCCTTCTGCATGTACCTGCCGATCCGTTCTCGGCCCGTGTCTCCGCCCTTCCCTCGGTCAAAAAACGTGATCCATTCGAGAGCGTCCGCCATGCGAAACAGCTTCTCCACGTTCGGGTTCGCGAACAGCGGGCTCACCACGTTCCGGTACACCCGGTACACAGAGGTCAGGTCGAACGGTCCCTCGACGATGACGATAGGCTTGCTCAGATCGACCCATTCCTCTCCGAGCCAGTGGACCGGATTGTTCTTGCCTGCGTAGGTGTACATGCGATAGCGCGGCTCCACGTCCGGCTTGATCGCACGCCCGTGCAGACCGACAAGCTGCCCCTGGAAGTCCCGTACGGGGAAGCACACGCGGCCCTGTGTCGTGTCACAGCGCAGGTCTAGAAGATGGGCGACCTTGAACGGCACGTCGCGCTGCTGCAGGTACTTGCGGGCCTGCGGGATCGACCATGCGGGAGGGAAGGTATCGATCCACCAGTCGGGAAAGATGTGGGCCTTTTCCTTCTTCCCGAAGAGCATCTCCTCGATGTCGGGGCTATCGAAGTCAAACTCCAGGTCCTGCTCGGATTCCTCGATCAGCTTGTGCACCTCGCCCCATTTCACGCTGACCCTGGGGTCATGCTTGTTGAGGTAGCGCATCGTGTAGAACATATCGCTCAGCGATCCGCTCCAGCCACACGAGAAGCAGTGCGTGTGGGGATCGCCTGGCTCGATACGGACCCCGAACACCTCCGGCCCGGACTCCCCTCCTTCATGTCTCCAGGGACCTAGAGGACACCGGCTGATTACCCACCCCGTCCTCTTGTGGGGCTGTATATTCGTTGCACCCAGCAGTTTCAGAGCCTGTTCGATCTTTTCCTTTTTCACGTCGCCACCAGCTGTTTGGCACTGCCATCCGCATCTACCGGCTCACCGGCCAGTATCGCCTTGTGGGCATTGAGCATGGCCGCTGTGCATAGCTGGTCGCAGCGCTCGTTTTGCGCATGACCACTGTGTCCCTTGACTGTCTCGAATGTCACCATGTGCATCTGGAACAGCTGCAGCAGGTGCTCCCACAGATCACGGTTCAGGACGGGCTTGCCGTCTCGGGTTTGCCATCCGTTACGGACCCAATTCCTGCTCCAGACCGTCACGCCCTTGGCGACATACTCGCTGTCCGTGACGACACGTATGGGCTTCCCGAACTCGATCTCCTCCAGAGCCTTGATGACGGCCATGAGCTCCATGCGGTTGTTCGTGGTCCCCATCAACGCCCCGCAGTTCTCGACAACGAACCCGTCAGGGTACCGGATGACGTACGCCCATGCTCCAAGGCCACCCTTTTTCAGGTCGCATCCTCCATCCGTGTAGACGGAGATCACACCATCATCGATGACCTCCTTGACCGGACCCGCCGTCGCAGGGACCTCGTACTTCGCCAAGATCGACAGGAGAACATCGACGAGGTTGGAAGCCACTGTCTCGCTACTGACATCGAACTTGATCTCGACTTGGAACTTCATTTCGTGACCCCACACTGTCGCTTGGTTTCGGTGAAGTCCTCCCCGACCAGAAACAGCTTCTTCGTGGGCTCAACCCTTCGGGACGAGCTTGAAAGACCGCTTCGTGCGGTTTTCCTTGACGACCTGCTTGCGCTGCGGGAGCGTCAGGTAGTTGTCGAGGTCCTTCAGGTTGATCTTGGCCAGCTCGTAGAACAGCTCGTCGCCCATCAGCTCATGGACCTTCCTCATGTCCGTGACCTCACGGGACGTGCCCCGCTTGCCGATCTCGAGACGGTAGAGCGTACCCAGCTCGACCGCCGTCTCGTCATCGCCCAGCTCCAGCTCCTCGAGCTTGGCCTGCAGCTCGGCTAACGCCTCCTTGTAGGGCTTCAGCTTGGCCTGCAGTTCCTTGATGGCGGCCTCGATCTCTTCGGCCTCGCCGCTAAGAGCTCCGACCCGATCGATCAGCTCAGCGAAATCGCTGACCAGCTCGTCCTGGACCTGAACCTTGGCCTTTTTCTTGGTGAGAATGATTGCCATTTCGGACCCTCCTGGTTGATTGGCTATAGCTTGACGGTAGCTGATAGCCGGTCGGTTGCAAGAAAAAATGCAATTAATTGCATTGCGCGGTTAAAGGAATTGGAGCTCGGACACATCTTCGTCCTCAATCTCCGAGAAGTCCATCTTATTGAAGTCCCATCGGGTGATGAATGATCCGATCTCCCCATTCCTGCCCTTCAGGATTTCGATCTTGCGCTGCTTGATCGTCTCCACGCTCTCCTCCTCGAACAACCCCAGAACAAGCGAGGACACCTGACCAATGGCGTCCGTGTATCCGATGTCCTCCAGACCGGCCTTCTCGCCCTTCTTCTTGTTCTTCTTGGCTGCGTCTCGGGAGAACTGCCATGAGACGACGACCGGAGCGAGAGCGGCGAGTTCCTGCTTCATCAGCTCCACGTTCTCTGCCACTCGTCGGTAGCGGTCGCGCTCGGTCGGGTGCTTCACGAGGTAGCCACCGTCGATGAAGATCGCGGCGGGCTTGAGCTGCCGGGCCATCATCCAGATGTCCTCGACGGTCGCCGCGAGATTTCCGTCCACCACATAGAACGGCGAGGCGTACGACTTGATCTCGGTCAATCCTTCCTTGAGCTTCTTGAGGCTCGGCGTGGACAGCGTGGCATGCTTGAGCTGGCTGGCAGGCAGGTTCGTCTGCAGGGCCGCGAGACGCTGCTGGATCGGCAGTACGTCCATCTCCATGGAGACGAACATGCGAGACTGGTCGGTCTCAGGGTTCTTACCGGCTTTCTTCCAGCCGTAGAGCGCCCCGTAGAGCATCTGCCAGGTCTTCCCCTGTGCAGGTCTTCCGACAAAGCTGATCACGTCTCCCTTCATCAGGCCGCCCGACATGTTGTCGAGGGTCGGCCACCCGAGGTACAGCCCCTGCCCTTCCGGCTCCTTGTACTTGGCCGCATAGGCCGACATGATCATGCTGTAGGCTTCGCGGAAGTCCACGATCTTCTTCACGTGCCGCTGTGCAATCAATTGCATGGCGGTGTCCGTGATGACCTCGAGGGCCTGCATCGGGTCCTTATTGTCCGCTGACAGAAGGTCGCTGACCTTCTTCATGCTCTGCTTGAGCGACAGCTCCACGTGCCGGACTTCGAGCAGCTCCATGTAGTAGCTGGCCGGTTCCTCAACCTCGGGCAGCTCCTCTCCCGTGTGCGACCAGATCGTATCCGGCTTCGGAAGAGCCTGGTGCTGCTTGGCGAACGTGGTAACGAACGCATAAACGTCCTTCTCGCTCGCCTTGAACAGGTGGTCGATCTTTCCGTACTGCAGAAGCTCCGCTACTGATCCCTGCTTCAGGATCGCGGAAATGAACATCTTCCCGAGAGACACGGTTCACCCCCCAACCTTGATGAAATACTGATCGAGCAGCTTCCGCATGGGCGTCCCGTACTCGGTCGCGAGTGTGTTCAGGTCGGGGACGTAGACGATTGTCTGCTGCCCGTTCAGATGACGGCTGACGATCATGTCGTGGAGGGCATTCACCTGCCACGATGCGATCTGCCCACCATCCGAGGCGGGGTTGAAGAAGTTCGGGATCAGGATGCACGTCAGCTCCGGCATGGACTTCGAGGCTATGGCATCGAGCACAGACCCGAGCGTCATCACACGTGCCCTGATGAAATTGCGGACAAGGCACCCGGCTACGGCTGCCATGCGCTCCTCGATGCTGTCCACATTGGCCTTCTTGGTGTAACAGAGACCGGCTACCGTGTGCCCCGCCATGTGGCGGCGAAAGTTCTTCAGGTAGTCGATCTCGACCTTCGTCACCTCATCGGGGAGAGGTGCGTAAATCCAGTGCTGCTGGATACCCGCATCCCTTGCGAAATTTTCCAGGTCGGCCACCAGACGCTCGTGATACTCCTTCTTGAGCACCCCGGTGGCGTAGGGGTCTGCCGTCATGAGCTCGGCTCCTCGCCTATGATCGCCATCAACTCCTCAAAGGTCTGCGGCTTGTCCTCTTCCTCCGCAATTAATTGCACAGCGCTCGCAGACTTCTCGCCCTTTGGCGCAGCCTCCTGCGTCACCACGGGCTTTTTGAGATCAAGGCTCAGATTTACCGCCACTTCGGCATGTTTCAAGAGGAAATCGAGACTCGGCTCGGGAGGAACCTGTTTCAATCCGGCCTGGGCCTGAACGGTTTTTACGAAACCAACCCAATTCTCGATCACCGACTTCAATACGGCATCAGCCTTCCCTGGCGGGCATTTCTCACGGAACTTCTTGAGCTGGTTCTGCTGCTTCAATGTCAACGGGGCAACGTACTTGTCGAACACGTCCGACACGTGCGTCTTCCACGTGAACTCCAGCTGCTTGAGGGACTCGGGCTTGTGCAGAACGTCCTTTTGTGACGGACCCTTGTGGGCGAGCAGTACGTCCTTAACGGAGGTCAATCTTGTCTTCTTTGGTTTCACCCTCTTTCCCTCCCCGATCAAACTCGATTGAGGGTCTCCCGTGTTCTCGGCGCACGTCAGTGCGCAATCTCCCTGCTGTACTCCATGAGGTTCTCCCTGCATATACGTAGTATATGAGGTTCCCCCATTTGGGGGCTCCTGGGTTCCCTCTTTTGGGGGAACCTGGGCTACCTCTTTTGGGGGAACCTGGGTTCCCTTTTTTGGCGGTGCCGAGGAGCATGCCATCAGGGTCTGCCTGCACTCTTCCGTCACGAGAACGTGCGTTACGCTCTTGCCTTGGAACAGGTGTTGGCTGGTCTGGATGAGACCCCTTTTCCGCAATCTGGCCAGGCCATTTTCGACCTGTTTCAGAGACAGCCCCGTTTCATAAGCTATCTCGGCATACGATTTTGCGAACCACCAGCGACCGTTGATCTGTCGTGTCGGTTTCCAGAAGATCAGCCGGTAAAGGATTATCCCCGCCGCAGGGTTACCAGCGGCGAGGACGCACCGACCTATGTGAGGTCGCTCCATCTTGTTCGGTTTCAAGTTTTCACCACGCTATGTGCAATTAATTGCATCTTCTATTCGACATCTTCGTGTTCGTCGTCGTTCTCAGCGCTAAGGAACTTCTTGTAGGCGTTCTTGAGGATTTCAGTGTGGGCAGCGAATGTTCCGACGACCTTGTTGACCTCTTCCTGATACACGGTGGCCTGTTTCAGGCCCTTCTCTATAGACTTGGCCATCGGCAGGTAGCGTTCGCTCTGCAGCCAGTTGACGATCTCTTCTTTGGTCAAGATCATGTTCTGCCCACCTGCAACGTTGTACAGGTAGTCGGCCAGCTTGTTCGCGATCTCGCCGCTCGAGAGGTACTTGACGACCTCCTTGATCTCATCAGGGTTGGCCACCAGCCTGCCCGGCAGAATGAGGCCCACGATCGTTGAGGCCCTATACTCGTCAACCTTCTCCCACGTGATGCTAGGCCAGGGCTCAGCAAGGTTATCGTACTTCTTCTCCAGCTTGACCACGTTCGAGTACGGCTCGTCATCGAGCATGGTGTCAGCGGGAGCGGACCGGAGCCGGGCGGGGAACCATACGTGATCCTTTGCGCCCAGAGGGCTGGCAGGTACGACTTTCAGTACCTTGACGCCCAGCATGACATTGCCTTTGCGGGCAACCACAAGATAATCGTCGGCCCCGCTCGTCCCCTTCATCATCTTGAACTTTTTAGCGGCTGCTTCACCCATCACACACTCCTTGTGTTGTTGGTCTAACCTATCTTGCCCGCTAACCGGCATTTGCAAAGGTTTTTGCGGTCAAGGTCTTCACGAACGAATACGTGCCCTTGGTGAGAGCCGCCTGCGAGACCGTGGGAGGGTTCGTCTCGAGCCGCGAGGTTGCAAATGCGTCCTCCACGATCTGGTCCACGTGTCCGTAGTTCCACCCCGTGAGGCCCTTGAAGGTTTTGAGCAGGGTTTCTACGAACTTTTGAGCCTGCCCCTTTTCAAGGCCCGAGAAGTTCATGACCTCATCCACGCGGCCCTCTCGATAGAGCTCTCTGGGCAGCAGCTTGGCATTGTTCGTGGTCATGATGACTAGCACCCGCGTCCTGCGCTCCGCGAGCCACCAGAGGAGCTGCGAGAGCATCGTGGACGTGGTGCCGGAGTTGTCACTGGTCGTGGTTGCGAACACCTTCTCGACCTCATCGAGGAGGACGACGCACGGCTCCTCGTGGTCCACTCGGGACAGGTTGGTCATAAGGTTCTGTTCGGACTGGCCCACGTACTTGTTCTTGGTCCCACCGATGTCGAGGCGGAAGAGCGGCACGCCGATCTGCTCTGCCAGCCATTTCGAGGCCGCTGTCTTGCCGGTGCCGGGAAGGCCGTCGAACAGCAGACCACGAGGGATGAGGCGCTCATCCTTCCCGTGCAGGAAAAACGGCGTTTCTCGCTCAACCCATGACACGAGATAGGGCGGCGGCTGATAGAAGCTCTGTTTCGTATCAACCTGGGTCAGGCCATTCGCGCCCTGGAACACCGACTTTCGGGTGTACATGAGGCCCTGCACGGTCAGGCTCTTGTCTCGAGCCATGGTCAGGCGTGCGAGTTCCGCTGCTTCCTTGATCGTGCAGCCACCCAATCCGCGCAGGAGTTCCTCGGCCTTCTTCTTGTCCTCGACCACCTCGGTCATGAAGCGCATCATGAGCGTGCGCGGTACCGGCACCTCCCCGGCATCGAACATGGGCTCCATCACGCCGGGTGGATTGACGATGATCAGGGTGCTCTCATTCTCGACCAGCTTCTCGTACAGCTGGAACAGGGGCAGCTCGACCTTCTTCGCGAGGTACACGAACGTGTAGAGCTGGTTCTTTCCGATTGGCACGTTCGGCTGCCACGGGATAGGCTTGCGCTTGGTGATCTCGCGCAAGACCTCTCCCAGGTTCATGGTATCGCGGGTTGTGACCGCGATGAGTGGCAGTTGTGCTTCGATAGCTAACTTCAGCATAGGTCTGTACATCCCCTCCTGGGTTAACATTAATACCTATGCCTAGTTTGCTACCGTGATCAAGGTAAAATGCAATCAATTGCAACGTCAATCCCGGTTACGCCGCTCGTCTCTTTCCGCCAGAGACTTCACCGTTGCCGTGAGCGCCGACACCGAGTTCGATAGCTGAATCAGAGCGTCCTGCATCCGGTCGAGACGGGCAAGTGTCTCGCGCTGAAACCGCTCCCCGTCCGCGGCCTCTTTCGTCTGACGGGTCTCTACGGCCACGAGGCGGTTGCTGACGTTGACCGTTCTTTCCTCAGCCGCCTTTGCAGTCACTTGCACGGCTTCGATCTGATCCCGGATATGTCCGAGCTTTTCCTCCTGCCACCCGCTGTAGAGTGAAAAGAGGACTCCAATAGTGGGAAGTGCCAGAACCATCGACACCCTCGCAGCCACCAGGAGAATGACGCTCTCCGCTACTTTCTTAGCGGGTTCATTCATTTCCGTCCCCAAGGCCAACGCCCCCTAACTTACTAGCTTGCGGGCTTCCAGCCACAGAGGCGTTCGCCCATTTCGTTGTGCTTCAGTTCCTGGGCAACCTCTTCGTCCGACATCGTCTCGAAGGTGTCCTCCGAGAAATAATGCGGAGCTGCGAGGCTGCAGAAATCACCCTTCATTGCGCACCCAGCGACGAAGACGCTCACGGCGCACAGAAACAGGGAGACTGGCAATTTCATTGTCGATCTCCAGCTTCTTCTTCAGAGCCTCCAGCTCCTTCACTTTCCGGTCAATAAGGGCCGCGTTCCGGCCTGCCGTGAATACACGCCACAAGATCAGGGTAACGATGGCGGATAACATCAGTGCGAAAGCGATGTAGCGCCCCACCCTGTTCCCCAGCAGAAAGGCTAGAACGGTCGTCATGACTATTCGGCCCTATCCAGGTAGTCTACCTGGTCATCGTCCCGCACGTTCTTGAGCAGAACGTACAGCGAGAAGCCGACGACCGCTGCCATGACGACCGCGGAAATGACGCTGGGCAGATTGACCATGGCGAGAAGTTTGTGGGCGGCCTCCGCGATGGATCGCGTCTTGTCGATAGTGTCTACCAGGTCACCGCTGGTGATGGCTTCGACCACCGGCTTCACCACCGTGGTGGCCGCCGCTCCCGCCGCACCTATGGTGGGAATCTTGCTGCGGGCGTTCTTCGAGCTCTGGGCCGCTAGGTACTCGTCGATCTTCTCGAGCGTAAGCGTCGAAACGTTCCCGTCCACGACCAGACCAGCCGCCCCCTGGAACTTCTTGACAGCCGCCGCGGTGAGAGGACCGTCGATTCCGTCCAGCTTGCCCGTGTAGAAACCGAGCTCCTGCAGACGCTCCTGGATCAGGTAGACATCCCCGTCGATCGGGCTCTTCAGGAACTTCTCGTACGCTTCCTTGAGCTTCTTGTCGTACTTGTTCTTCGCGTAGGCCGGGCCATTGTAGCCCTTGGCGAAGGCCGCCCAGTTCTTGTTCTTGAGTGCAGCGTTGATCGCCGGGTTCTTGTTGATGAACCGGCACATCAGCTCCATCTGCCCCTCTATGCCGGAGCAGGCGTACTTCTTCAGCTCCTGCGGGGAGGCGAAGCCGAGAAAGTCGTAGTGGAATCCCATGACCTGGCCGATACCCCACGAGGTCGCCTTGATGGCAGCAGCCTCGTCGATCCGGCACATGCGCTCGAAGAAGTCGTAACGACCCGCCCAGCTGTTGGGGATCGAGATGCCGTTCATCTGCGGATGCGCGAGTCCCTGGCGCACGGCCTCGTCGCGCTTCTTCCCGCTCAGGAACTGGTAGAACTTGTGAACTTCCGGGCGGATCGGCGGGAGTGCCTTCCCATCCACCGTCCAGAAGAACGTCCCACCGCTCTCGACAAACGCCACGGCCTTCAGAGCTGCTGGCTCGAAACCGTACTTCTTGGCGTATTTCTCGATGGCGACGGCTATAGACGGAGTCATACCCGCCTCCTTGCAATTAATTGCAAATCAGGCGGGAACATAACGTATGAGCGTTACCGCAGAAACGGGAATGCACGGAGGCGGGCCATGTGATGACCCATCCTCCGCACCCGGCTATTCGACCACCTCGAGCGTGAAGTGGGACATGTTCGCGTTCATGGTCAGAGAGGCAGCGTTCGACGTGTGGAAGCGCACCTCGAAATAGTCGCCCTCAACGACCGGGATGGGCGGTGAAGCGATGGAAAAGCTGGTGTCGTTGAAACCGGCTGTGCCTCCGATCTGGGATGCTCCCCTGAACTGGGTACTCCCATTCTTGAGGAAGGTCATAGACCAGTTGTCGGTCGCGGACCAAGGCGCACTGGCGACAGAGAATGTCGCATAGAGCTTCACTTTCGATACGCCTTTCGGGATCGTGAACCGTCCCTGATGGGTGTTGTTCCAGAACCCGTCCGTGTCGTACTCCGCGACATCCCATGGTACGGGGTTAATAGGTGCACTACCGACGGACTTGTTGGCGTGGAGGACAGCCATGGCTCCACGATGCTGACTCTTCGGAATGGCTGCCACCATCGGTGCGTACCAGCCCGCCACCTTGTCGATGGCTACAGCCGTGACATCACCTCCTCCATTTTCTCCGCCTAGACGCAGCTTGACCTTCACGGTCCTTTGCGGGACCCGGAACAGACATTGCTGCGGGAACCACAGGTCAACAGCCGGTGTCGGCAGTGGCAAACGCTGAACGTCGAGTACCGTGTCGGTAGGGTCGAGGAACTCTGCCTCGCAATAGGCTCGGTCCGCCAGATTAGCGGTCGCGGCGTGCGCATTGATGCACAGAAGGCCGCCCTGAGCCAGGGCCATCTCGAGTTCCTGCTCGACCTCGAAATCCTGACCATCCTCGTTCCCGTGCTTCAGGAACTCGGAGCCGGAATACGCCTCAATGTCGGCATAGGCACTGTTGTCTGGCTCCTCATTCGAGGGCGTGCCTTTCGTCACCGTCCAGCCATCGAGGTCTTCCTCCTCGAAATCACCATTGACTATAGGAAGCGCACGCGGTCCGTTCAGACTGGTCAGCCGGATATCATAAGAAAAGATGAAATCCATGCTGGCATGATTATTGTTCACGTAGGTCGCTATCTCGCCGCCCACGCCGAGGACCAGCGCAGCCTGACGGATAGAGGTTACAAACTCCAGGCCAGGAATTGGTACAGAAGGAGCCGCGCTGGGGAAAATGCACCGGCAGGCAGTTGTCGCGCTTCCATCCGTCCTGACGATAACAGCCGCATAATGCTTTCCTTGCTCCAGCTCGATCGGCTCATCAAACCACAGGCTAATGTCCGTGCTGGAAGTAGCTACTGGCACAAAAGTCCCAGACTCATAGACGACCTCTTCGATTGTGTACGGTCCGTCTGCCACCTTATAGAGCATGAACTTGTAGCGCTCGCTGGTGGAGCTGAAGTTCATGCGAACGACCCACGCCAGCAGAGTCAGGTCCCTGGTGGCCTTGAATAGGTTGCCTTTCATGGCGTAGCTGGTGGTGGAAGCGCTGGTTCCTCCGGCGGTGATGTACCCAACCTGAAATGAAGGCACCACGATCTTTCCGTCCCAGCCTCCTGATGCAAGGGCGGCGGCCAGGGCTTTTCGGTTTTGGCCGTTCTGGACGATCTCAATCAGTTCATCGCCCATGATAGGCCCGGCAGGGGGCATTTCAGAAATTCGGGACACCTCAACCCTCCATCAATCTGGGCTTGTTGCTCGCCACAGTGCGGATTGTTCCATCCTCCAGGACGCGGTAGCGGACGATCTCGCCACGGACCGGGATTTCGATGCGACTGATGTAGACGGTGTCGTCACCGGTGTTTACTGACGCATCCTTCTCATAAGCCAGTCTGACCGTATGAGGCCCAAGCGGCAGCTCGTACGTGAACTCGCTATATGAAGTCTGCAGCCCGCTAGCCTGAAATACCTGGATGTCGTCCACATATACCCGGAACCGGTCCACAGTCTCACTGTGGGTCCGGTAACGGACTTTGAACTTGTAGTGCTCCTCGGTGGCATAGACCGGTAGGTCAATGCTGGCCGACTGGTTATGAGTGATTCTCGGGAACCGGAACGAGTAGTACGACCCGTTGTCAGGATCGGGATCGTACACGACCCAGGCATCATCTCTGTGATTCAGTCCTTTGAGGATCAGGTCGGGTATGATCTGGTTGTCGAAGTCCAGGGCAATCGTCCTGTCACCCTTCGGCAATTCTATATCCACGGCCCCTAGAGTGGCTTCGCTATCCCTGTACTCCAGACGAGCCGACATAAAGGTGACGGGATGGCTGCCGAAGCCATCCTCGCCATCTCGCAGAGCGAAAACCCCAATGACCAGACGCCTGGCTCCATCAGGTAGCTTTACTTCGAGTGTCCGGCTTTCACCGCAGGGGTGCACAGCATAGGGAGTTTCGGCGTCATAGATGCGGCCAAGGGTCGTGCCTTCAGCGTCCTTCACGTCGATGAACAGACGCCCGGTTTCCAAAGCAGGCCGACCGATGAGGTGGTAGTCGAGAACGAGCGTCAGGTCGGTCTCGCTGTCATCGATGTCGCTGTATAGCTCTTTAGGCAGAAGGAGGTTGTAACCGTAGACCCCGAGACTCTCGGTCACGCCTACGGTGGCCGTGCCGAAATTCGTAGTCAGCTGAACCAGATCACTGCCCACCGAAGGTGACCAGGCGACATGGTTCACGCCCCTCTCATGATCGAGGAAGGCGACCTCCACCTCGTCATCGAACTCGAGCCCCAGGCTGAAATCGTCCCAGTAGAGCTGCAGGGTCTCATTATCTGGATCACTATGCGCCTGCACGCCGATGCGCACGCGGCGCGTGCCTTTGGGCAGCCGGAAGGAATGGCTGATCTCTGTCCAGTCGGACGGGTCATCAACCGGGGTAACGTGCATGTAGCGCACATCTGCCCTGGACTTGCCCACGGCAGCGACATAGAGAGCGCCCCAGTCATCCCCGGTGAGATCACCCTTCGCCCAGCCTTTTGCAATTAATTGCACATGCCCAGCATCGATGTCACCCCAGTAATCACTCGGGATGTCGAGCGTCTGGTAGTACCAGTTGAACCGCCCCGAACCGGAGTCGTAGACGTGATCTCCGCTGTGCGGCGTCACTTCCGTATCGGGAACGATGGAAGGCTTCGTGCCGGTCGCGGCTTCCCACATAAGGGTCGAGGGCTGTTCCGCCCCGGCATTGTATACTTCCAGGGACCCCGGATAGGTCGGGTTGTAGCTGGGCGGTGTCGCCAGCTGCCGCGGCCAGGGCCGATAGAACTCCATATCGGCAGCATAGCTGTCCTCATGCGTCCAGCGGGCCACGCCTTTGGTAATGCGCACCTTGCTGAAGCACGTATAACCATTGGTCAAATCCGTATTGAAAAGGAGCGGGGCGTTGGCAGCAGGCTCGTCCCACACATCGTTTTCAATTTTGGTCAGGAACCACCCATTGAAGTAAACACGCAGGGTGCCATTCTCATCCCGACTGAGCTCGAAACAGCGCTGGTGTTCCCACCCAGAAGAAGGCGATGCGATCGTTACCCAGGCTCCGCTCTTGTAAACCTGCACCGCACTGCTGCCTCGACTTAGCCTGATGCGGAAATGCTCAGGCACCTCCAAAAGGGTGTACGACGAGGACACTGACGTTGGGAAGTGCGCGAACACCTCAAAGGTCATGGGACCATTGAGATTGAACCGGCCACCACTCCCGTCCATTTCGATCACCGTACCCTTGGGAGAAAAGGCACGGTAATCCGGGATGCCGTACATCGGGTACGTATGCAGACCCACCGTTCCGGTGATCGTCGTCGGGTTCGGGCTGTAATCAACGAGATTGGTGCTCACGCCCGCATCGATGAGCAGAACCACCTTATCGAAGTGCGGGTCCCCATCCTCGTAATAATCCGGTTCCTCGATCGGCGTGAACGCGAACGCCGCTTCAGGAAGCGGAAAAGACCCGTTCGTCTTGTAGCGAGCCCAACCCCTGGTGATCCGCAGGTCGTCCATGCGACCCACGAAGCCTCCCGTGGACACTTCCTGAACGTACTTGCTATCAGGTTCAATGTACCCTGCAAATCCGACGAAGAGCTCCCGATCAGTGCGAAAGAACGGGAAATTAACGGTGGCTGACCCAACCATCGTGCCATTGAGGTACAGACGGACGACACCGTTCTTGTCCCGGTCAACGGCCACGTGATTCCACACGTCGAAATTGACGATCGTACCCGGTACCGTCGTGACATTCACACCGTCCGGTGAGCAGAGGAACTGCAGGGAGCCGTTGTCCAGGCGCAGCAACCAGCTTCTGCGGTTCGTGCTTTCGTGCCAAACACCGACGATGGGTTTATTCGACGGGGGTTCGTTCGAGACTCTGATCCAGGCTTCGACCGTGAACTGATCACTGGCGAAATCGAAGGCCCTGTCCGAGTTGTCCACGCAGACGAACCCCGCCGTGTAGACCAGTGTCTGCTGGAGCCAACAGAACCTCATCGAATGCTGGCCGAACCGGGAGAGGCCGGAGTCCAGTCCAGGTCCTCCAGAGGGCGAAATGACTATGCCCCGTCTCTTCCTGCTCAGGTCCCTCAGCCCGTAATGATCTGCGTTCAGCAGCAGCTCGACCTTATCGTAGAACGGGTCATTCACGATGCCCCTATGCTCGGAGTACATCGCGTTGAAAAGCGCCGGAGGTCTGGGAACCCGTTCGGCCTTGTGTCTGAGCAGCACGCTTACGGGGAAGGCCGTCAGCCGTGCCTTGGGCGGCTCCTGGTTCTTCCAGGTGACCTGAGCATTGGCGCTGGTGATCCGTGCCGCCGGGTCCTCACCAGCGACGACAACACCAGCACCTGCCTGGGTAATCCGTGCTTCCGTCATCAGATGACCTTGGCTCTGATCTGCAGCGCGTTAACGGCACTCTTCTCCCACGAGAGATCAGTGGCCGGGTCGATCTCGAACACTTTCTTTGTCACGGCGTACCCAAAACCCAGCATGAACGGATCGGCCTCGGCAACCTCCTCGTCGGACACGATACCTATCTGGATGCCGCGTTCTCCGCTGTCATCCTTTCGGGCAAGCGCCATGGGCTGCACCGCCAGGATTCTCATGTTCCCCGAGGGCAAGCTGCTCAGCTCGAACTGGGCTACCGCATCCTCCACATCGGAGTAGATGTAGGTGTCGTCTCCGTCCGGCGCGTCTTCATCGATCATGGCGTACCCATCGCTTCCCGAAGAAGGCGTCCAGTCCGTGATGTCCACGTCCGCATTCGGGAACAGCGTGGCAACCTCAACCTCCCCGAGGAAGTCGTTGTTCTGCGTGCCGGAGGCGTCCCAGCATACGAAATTGTCGATGAGGATGGTTCCTGGGGCAGACGAAGCGCTGGTGTACACGTTTCCAACCCGGAGCAGATCACAGCCACCGTTGGTCTCATCCTGGGTGTCTATGTTGCTGATAGTTGCTTCAACGTTCCCGTTGACCCTCAGCTCGCCGTAGCCCCCAGAGTTCGCAATGTAAACCTTGAACTCTACGTGCACCCATTCGTTCAGAGGTAGGGCATTCGGGGAGACGAAAAGAATGCTGTTGACACTGGTTGTGTTGCCCTCAGAACGGACAAACCTGATCTGCCCATTGTTGTTCAGGGCAAGGGAACACTGAGCACCTGAACTATTGAGGTAAAATTCAATGATGCCCCGACTAGCAGTTCCTAGCGGGTATTCCGAAATCTTAATATGGAACGCGCACCCCAGGGTGGTCAGGTTCTGTCCAAGCGGTATTCTCAGACCGTTATTTAACCCAACTACGTTGTTGAACTTTACGGACTTGCCTCGGCCATAGGGCGTGTCGTCGGAAATTTCCGCCGGAAGGCTTCCTGTCGTAGCCGACCAGAAGGCGTACGCATCAGTCAGGACGCCATACTGATCAAAACCGTCGCAAAAGAGAATGGCCATCTTAGCGGCTCCCCGCAAACGTAATGCCTATATCGGCAATGCCGAACACATTGTTTGGAGCCACGATGTCAAGCCTGTCTCCAGGCTCCAGCTCCACGACTGATGGTGCTGCAAACGTGCCCTCACTCTCGTCGGCAGCGAACTCAATCGTTCCGACTACTAGGCCGTTCTTCTTGACCTGGAACGTGACCGTGCTGGTCGGTGCTGACTGGGCATGAGCGCGACTGCCGTAGAACCCTGCCTGAAGCGTAAGGGATCGGACGGCCACGAAACGGGCTACGATTTCATCTGCCTCTGGCTCTCCGACAATGAAGACCGAGAGATCAACCTCTACCGGACCCTGGCCACCAACCTGGGCACCCGGCTTCCAGACACCGGCGATTTCGTCCCAGACAAGTGCCTGGCCGTGCTGGGGCGGACTGGTGGAAGTGTCCACATCCGTGAGATCGTCGAGAGACTCCGCCCCTCCCCCAGGACCACCGGGGCCACCCCCGCCAACCGGATTGCCTGCAGTCCAGACCTGGCGATCGGCATCCCAGACAAGAGCCTGGCCGTCTTCCAGCTCCTCCTCACCAAGGTCCACGTCCGTCAGGCCGCCAAGATTGACGTTGACCACGCCTTGCCTGATGCGGCTCTGAGCCGGGAAGTCCGGGTCCTCCCAGTAGGTCACGAGCATGCCCACTTCGCCGCTCGTGGCCTGCTGCACGCGGTTGTCAAGGGCGACCTTGTTCGGAGCACCGCCCAGCGCCGTGGCCGCGCTGACAGTTCCGAACTGGTGCCAGATCAGGCCGTCATAGGAGACCAGGGCTAGGACGTTGTTGCCGTCAAAGATGAGGCGCATCCACTGGTAATGGTTCGGCTCGGTGATCAGTACCGTCTCCGTGCCGGAGGCGTTCACGTAGCCGAACCGCATGCTGTACTGGGTGTCCGAATTGGAGTTGCCCAAGACGAGGAACACCAGCGCACCGTTGGCCGCCCGCTGGATGGCCACACCAGCAGCATGGCCGCCCGCCTCAAAGCCCGTGGGGGCGATACGCGCCGTGATCTGCCAGGGGGCGGTATTGTTGATCAGCGTGCGGGACGCAAGGCAGTGCTTGATGCCAGCAGGCTGAGAGCCCGGCTGGAACAGCATGCCCCGGTTCTTCACGTCCATGAGGACCGCCGAAGGTGCGTTGAAGCGGTCCGGGAACATGTTCTTGTTCGGCGGTGCAAACGGACCGAACTCGTAGAGCGCAGGCTCCACGGTGCCGTCCACCTCGCCTACCGTGCCACCCGTAGGCCGGTCAGCCCGCCACTTACCGGCGAGCGCGTCATAGACCAGAGCATCGCCGTCCTGCGGGGCCTTGGCGCTGAAGTCCACGTCACCCAGCGTCGAGAGATTCCCGCCCCCGCTGTCGATCGTGACGATGTAGTGGTTCGGGTTCTCCTCGTCCTCGACCGCTACGACACCCGAGCCTTTGAAATTAATTGCAATCGGGTCGATCAGAATCTGATCGTTGATGTAGAAGTCAACCTGCTCCTGCTCATCGATCGTAACCGTGACCTTACCGGGCGAGGTCTCAACCGCCGTGGCCCCCTCGAACGTCAGCTCCGTCAGCTGGGTCGTGATGTTCTGGTTGTCCCAGCGCACCGTTATGGTGGGCGGGAGTGAGGCATAGACGAAGCCGTTCTGGCTGTTGTTGACGACCAGCACCTGCCCCGGATTGCCGTAGCCGGGCGGTACATCGCCCAGGGAGCCGAGCTTGAAGTTCGAGTTCTGCAAGAGGTCGTCGAGGCTCTTGAACTCGAGCTGGCTCTCGGTCGGGTCCACTACGAGGAAATGGTTCGCATAACCCTCGAAGGTCTGCGGACCATCGACCATGCCCAGGAAGCTGTAGGTGATGACAGCAGGGGACGGCCCCCACGCAGAGCCGTTGAACGCCAGAACGTCCCCCGGCTGGGCGTCGTCCACGAACACGTCTGGCAGATGATCCAGGCCGGGGACCGGGATCGTGTCCTGCGGCGGCTGGAACTGCAGCTTGCCGTCCTGCCAGACAGCCACGTAGCCGTCTGACGCGCCGGACAGATCGACATCGGACAGGTCATTGAGCTGGGTCGCGCCGCCGTCAAGGTTGATCGTCTTGTTGACCCACTTGCCCTCTACCGCGTCGTAGACCAGGGCCTGGCCATCCTCCACGTTCGTGATGACCACATTCTGCAGGTCATCGATAGCAAGATCGGCAGACGGAAGGGGCGAAGGCACCCACAGACCCTCGGACTGGTTCCATCTAAGGACGTAGCCGTTGATCGGGGCCACACCCGACACATCCGTCAGATCGCTGAGTGCTGCGGGCGTGCCTGCCGGGTCCTCTGTCCAGTTCGTGGCCTGCCTGGTCCAGTACGATCCGGTGGACTCGACCCACAGCTTCATCTTCTGCGGGACGTTGATGATGTGCCAGCCGTTGAACCAGAACGCGATGTGGTGGGAGTAGCCGTTCCAGGCACCAGTCGGGTTCGAGCCGATGATGTACAGGTCACCGTCATCGGGGTTGGCCGGAGGTGCGTTCGTGATGCCCTTCGCTACACGCGCAATGAGGGCGTCGAAGGTTACGAAACCTTCGTTGATGATGACCTCCTTGTTGACCGTGTTGGTCGCAAGGAGGTTCACTCCGAGTTTAGGCGTCGCAACCATCAGACCCAAACCTCCGCGGCAAATCCTCTGCCGACGATGCTGCCAATTTGATACAGCCTTAGCTGCACCTTGTCTTGGATCGTCCCGAAGTCAGAGAGGTGGTTGGCTGCACTGTAAGTCCACTGACGGGTCTCATTCAGATGCTCGGTCCGCACAACGGTGTTTCCGTTGAGCACCTCCACCTCGTACTCCTCTGTCGGCTGATCGAATGGCGTGCCCTGACCGTTGAGCAGCAGGCCGTTCTGGCGCACACGGGGCAGCCACTCGAGCTCGATCGAGCCGTCATCCCTCCTCAAAGCCGACTTGATGAACGGTGAGTAGGGGCGCTTCGAGTTTCCGGTGTTCGTGAACTGGAGATCAGTGGCGGAGTCCAGGTCCTCGCCCACCGAGATTGCCCGGAACCGCCCCTCCACGTTCAGCAGCGATGCGTCGTGCGTGACGCGATCCGTGCCATTCATCGTGAGCATGACGAAACGGTCGGCCTTGTCATGGAGATCGATTGCCCACTCGGTGCCCCTAAGCCCACGGAGCAGCGTGTGCAGCTCCCACAGCCCGTTGCCCAGGTCTATCGCCCCAGCGAACTGGATGATCTCATCGCCCACCACAGCCACGTTGACGGGCATCTGCAGGAGCTCCTGCTCGGTACGGCTCTGGATCACGGCGTGGGCGTTTCTCAGGCGGACACGCAGTCTGTTGGCCCGATCCCACACCCCAGGATGCCCATAGCCCAACTTGTTCAGCGTGAAGCCGTGCGGCACGTCCTCGTCATTGTAGGCGACCGTAATCCATTCCGCACCGGAGCTGTCCTGGGTGGGCGTCGTACCGAAGACCGGGACCACCCCGCCATCTGCCATGTCGAGGACCAGGTACCCGCCGTTCCATCCCGTCCGCGTCCCACCTAGCACCACGTAGAACCCTACATTGTCCTCCTCGGTGTCCATGAGCAGCGGCAGATCGAGGAGATAGGGCACTGTGATCGAGGCGATGGGCGGCGCATCCGTCTCGTCGTCATCTACAATGAGATCGGTCGAGGCGTTTGCGGCGATAAAATCGACCGGGTGGTGGTCGATCATCTTCATCTCGATGATGCCGTTCGCGCCGGTATTTACCTCAGTGATGCGGGCACCACGGAACATACGTGTGCCCTTCACCTCGGGGATCAGCACGAAGTCACCCGGCTCCATAATGATGTACTTGCGAGGCAGGAAGTACGTGTACTCGCGCCGTGCCTTCCAGATGTTGGACAGCGCCTCCTCCACGCGGGACTTGGCCTCGGAGCGGGTCAGAGCGATCGTGACATCGATCTCCCGAACCATGTTCGAGGCCGTCACCATTCGCTGGGCCGTCATGGTGTTCATCGAGTAGTTACGGCCCGGCTCCTGGTAGCTGAGCGTGAGCTTCTGTGGCAGGTCGAACTCCTGCACGCGCACGATCGTCTCTGACGGCGGGGGCTCGTCGCCCTGCTCGTGAGCACCGAAGTCCTCTGGCCGAAGGATCGCCACAGCCCGCTTGTCTAGCCAGGAGAACCTCAGACGATACGCGGTTTCCGCGCCGTCGAAGGGATAGATCATCTGCAGGTCCTGGATAACGTTTCGGGCAGACGTGGCCTGCGTTACGGCGAAACCGGGCACGAAGGCATCCCCGATCTCAGCCGTCGAGAACTCGCTTTCGTCCATCCCGCTTTCCCGGCAGATGTCGGCCAGGATTTCCCGGAGCTGCACGTCACCCGGAGTTTTCTCGACCTCCACGTTGAAAGCCGGGATCGAGTTGCCGAAGTCCTCAAGCTGCAGGTTGTCTATGACGAAGTAACAAGTTCCCCGGAAGGCCGGGACATTGCCCACGCCCTTGTAGCTTTCAATGGTCGGGTCGGGGGTCTGATCCTCTGTGCCCAGATAGATGCGCAGCCGGTCGAAGCGGCTCTTGTAGCTGAGGTACTCCTTTTCCTTGTCGAGGCCGGAGAACATTCGGGACACGACCTCCGACACCCCGGCATAGGAGGGCTGCGTGTTGCCGATCGGGTGACTGATCACCCAGTTGATCGCCTGTTGTGGCGTCTCGAGCGTGTACTCCCCGAGCTCGTAGTTGTTGAAGGCAAAGATGAACGCGCTGACGTGCGCCTCATCCACGTCCACGCCCGCGTCCAGCAGCCGCTGGCCCTCCTCGTAGTACGCAGTCAGGAAGTCCTGCTGGGCCTCGCCAGCGATCTCCGGGTTCTGCCAGAGGAGCTTCTGGTTCGCCCAGATGCGCCGGATACGGTAGACCGGCCCCTTGCACACGGCGATCGCGCAGTAGACCGAGTACGTATAGGTGATCTGCTTCTGCTTACGTGAGCCGCCTCCGCCCTTTCCTCCCCCGCCGACCTTTTCCACATGCTTGGTCTCGATCAGCTTCGAGGTCCAGATCAGCTGACCAGGGAGCTTCATGGTACCCCAGTGCCGGACAATCGGATTGCCGGGGCTCACCGCGGGAACGTTGATGTCGGACAGCCGCGGCCCTTCGATGGGCTTCGGCTTGGGCATGAACGCCTGCTGCAGGAAGTAACCGCCGACACCAATGGCGATGCCGATTGCGAGTGTAGCCATCAGACCGCCTCCGTTCCCGGAAACTCGTAGATGCGCACGAGGCGCTCCCGCCAGAACTCATCCCAACCGTGCTCGACCACCGACCCGCGCTTCGAGAAGGCGTGGATCATGGTCAGGCGACCGGCGTGCTCTCCCACGATCGCGAAATGCTGGGGCTCCCGTTTCCAGCCCCACAGGATGGCGATGTCACCCGGATAGAGTTCCTTGCGATCGGTGATGACGAGGTTCTGATCGGCATGCTCCTGCAGAAGCGTGCCGGACGGGCTCTCCGTGTAGTTCGCCGGTATATCGACGGGCGGGAAGCCAAGATCGAGCCACACGCCATAGACCAGGCCAATGCAATCAATTGCACGACCTTTCTGACGGCCCTGGTGACGGTACGGCGTACCTATCCACGACCGGGCGACCTCCACGATCTCGCTGCGAGGGATGATCCTAACGGCCCTTTCCACCACGGCGGTTCTCCACTGCTGTTCCCTGCTGCGAGTAGTTGGGCGTGGACAGAGCCTTGTCCTCAGTCGGCATGTCGGGGAACGCCCGCATGTTGTCGATGTTGCGGAAGATTTCCTTGCAGGCGTATCTGGTCTTCGGGCACCCCTGCCAGGCGCGGAACGTGTCGCCCGGCTTAATCGGGTAAGGCATCGCTTCCATGAGCTTGAAGCCGGGGCGTGGGTTCCGGGTGTACTCGCGGATTTCCATCTTGAAGCCCGCGTTCTCTCCCGTCTCCCACTGCAGGTAGCCGTACTGGAAGTAATTGTTCGGGTACGCCGTATTGAAATCCCGGCAGTCGAAAACCGCCCGGTTGTAGACGCCCGTAACGGTTCCGGTGGCCTCCCTCGCGAGACGCGCCTGCCATGTGACCTCTCCGTCCACCACGGTCGCGCCTTCCGTGGTCGGCCATGCAGGCTCCGTGTTGCCTGTCTTGCCATAACGCAGCGTACGCACTGCTGGCTGGGCCACCATGGCGTTGCCGGTGCCACTGTGTACACGGCTCCACACGACCCGGAACATTTCGGTGATGGGGCCGAAGAACTTGGACAGTTCCTCCAGCGCCTTGAAGTGGGCGCTCTGGAAGTACGGATTGTTCGCCGGTACGTCGGTGCTGACCGTGTTCGCGCCGTTCACGCAGTAGTACCAGAAGCCGTTCGGCGTGGAGGGCCGCACCACCGTCCCCAGGGTCGCGTCGGAGACGACCTCCGCCGTGCACGACATTTCGGGAGCCCATACGGGCGGGTCCATCCTCACCTTGCAGCGATGGTCACCCAGCGTGGCCGAGCACTCGAGGGTGTAGAAATCCCCGAAGTCCTGCTGCAGGAGCTGCGTCAGAGCCCGTAGCTCGGTCTCGAATTGGCCCTTGTTGATCTTGACCTCGCCAATCCGGCCACCGCGGATCGGGATGTGACCCCATTCCGGCTTGTCCGGTCTGATCCAGAAGAGCTCGACCTTGGCGTTGTCGTAGACCCCGCCCATCAGGTCCTTCTCCGTGATGTGGTCGCCGGTCAGGGCGATGGCGTTCATGTTGTCCACGGAGAAGTTGTTCTTGGAGACGTGGGCCGAAGCCGAGAACGAATTGGTCGGCAGGTACTCCACACCACCATACGTGAACGGCTGATCGCCCGAGGTGAAGCCCATGACGACACCATCCGTCCGGGTCACCTTCCAGGCGGCCACGATGTACGAGGAAGTCCGGCGCAGCTCATTGAACAGCTCGCTGTTGAGGCGCTTCATGATTACTGCTCCCCTGGCCTCACTTCGACGAGCTTCACGTCAGCCGCGCCACCGATGCCGTACTCCTCCAGAGAGACCGGCAGCCGGTCGGTGTCGAAGCGTACGGGCACCCAGAAATGATAACCTGCCGTAATCTCGGCTCCCTGATCCGGGGCCGGATGCGAGTAAATCGACACGCCGTTGCGGTTCGTCTCGTTCATCCCGTGTGGGGCCGGGAGGTTGATGTCCATGTAGCTCGGCGTGATGTCGAGGATCGGCACTCGGAGTGACTCGCTCGTGTTGTTCTCCGCGTTCAGCCAGTTGATCATCACGATGCGCTCGCCCACGTGGAACCCGGCGAACAGGTCCGTACCGTCCGCGGTGATCCTCCAGCGGGTCGAGGTGGAGCCGCCCTGGCGAATGATCGAGGCGTTCTGCAGGTTCGTGACGGCGTGCCTTGGCGTGAACGTGATCTTTCCCGTGTTGTAGTCACACGTCCACCAGCTGACTTCCTGACCGTCTATCGCAATCTTCACGGTGCCGGGCTTCGGCTTGTAGATCGGGCGGGTCGCGTAATGTTCCCCGGAAAGCGTGGGGTACCGCTTCACGAGCTGGAACGTCTTCGTGAAGTCGTCCCCGACACCGATGATCTGGTCGAGCGGGGTGGTATCGGGGATGCTTCTGGCTTCCTCGCGCTGTGCCAGCGTCGAGGTGTAGTCGATATGGTCGTGGTACAGGAAGGCGTGTTTCTTGCCCTGCATGACCCGGAAGAACGCGATCAGGTCGTGCAGGTGCTCCATGGTGCGGACGCCGTAGGCAACATCATACTCCATGAGCGGCTGATCCCAGCGGCTGTTGCGCTGGTCGTGGCCGCTGTCCACCATCACCACGTCCGTCTGGTAACGGGTCGCGCCAATCGAGTTGAAGCTGATGTCATGCGGGAACTCTTCGTTGATGAACATCTCTATCCACTCGAAGTTTGGCGTGAACGTCATGAGGATGCGCAGCTCGGCCTGCGTCATGTAGATGTTGTCGCTGGTCGAAGGAGCGCCGTAGATCGGGTCCTGTGGCGGTCCAGGCTGACCGGGCTCCTGCCCCCCAGGCCCCTCTGGATCGGGGTTGTACGGGTCTTCCGGGTCGTAGGGCCGATTGCGCTGGATGCCGACGAAATTGAGATACGCCTGGGTCGCACGAAAGCGTGGGAAGAGCGCGGTCGCACTTACGCGCTCCTCGACCTGCGTGACCCTGGTCTCCGGCTGCTCTTGCGGAGCCAGTATTCTGGACTCGCCTTGTGTGACCCGGATCGACATCAGAACAGCTCAAACCCAAAGTGCATATCCTCGACGGCCTCCTTGTCCCAGGCACCGCCACCAGGCTTGGTCTCGAGGATGAATTGTCGGGTGATGTATTGGGTCGGAGCGGTCAGCATGGCAGACTGCTCCTCGATGCTGTCGAGACGGGCGCAAATCTTGTAGTTCGAGATGCCCGCTGCGTCCTTTTTCGCCCGGACGCACACACCTACCGCCAGCACGTCGATGATGTTGTCCGGCAGCGGATTGATGCCGAACATCTCCTTCACCCCGACCGTGTTCGAGTAGATGTACGACAGGTCCTCGTCCGGCCCGATCTCGTCGATCGCCGTGAACTTGGCCAGGCCACCACCGAACTGGTTACCCTGGTTCGGCCCTTCATCGCTGGCGGGCATCATCGAATGGACGACCACATCCCCGAGGAAGTCGTTGAAGCTCGTACCGGTCGTGTCGAGGACGTAGAGGTCGTCAATCCAGTTGTAGACGTAAAGCTGGCTGCTGTTCGACCACTCACCCGAGCTCTGCCCCCAGAAGAGCGTATTCACGACCTCCGGCAGGTCATCCGGCTTGGTCTTGCCGTTGTAGTCTATGAACGTGACGCCATCGACGCGGACGACAATGCGGCCTCCGCTAACCCGAGGCTTGTACTTGACCTCCACGTAATGCCAGACGTTCGGGAAGATGATGTTGGGCGGGCTGTAAGCGACCGGGTTGTTCGAGCCCACGCTGATCGTCAGGCCCGCATTGCCGTTGATGTACACGGACATCATCCGGTTGCGGCTGCCGAACAGGTTGTCGTACTCGAACCGGACAACCTCATCGAGGGTCGTAGGCACGTACTTGTAGGCGAAGCCCGCTACGATTTCTCCCTTTGCAGGGAAAGCCTTCCTGAGCCACCCGTTTCCGTTAGATGCCGTATCAGCGGCAAAACGGAGTGAGCGTCCCCGTCCGGTCCTGCTGTCGGTCGCGCAGAACACATTGTTGGCGTCCACGTACTCCGAACTGCGCAGGATGGCAGTCGCGTCATACTGGGAAGGCGGGCTGATACTATCTCCCGACCCACCCACGTTGTAAGCGTCAAAGCCATCTATCCAGATCAGAGACATCTCGCACCTCGTGTGCAATTAATTGCACGTTCAGTTGTTCCTCATGGCCATGCGCTGCATCTTCAGCTGGGCGTCGGCAAAGAGCTGACCCTCCGACTTCCGGAAGCCGCTGGCATCCCGCACGTTGATGTTGTTGACGATGGTCTGGTGCGTGTCGCCGTACCGGCCGCGACCAGCACGCGAGGTCTGGATCACCTTGCCCATCTCCTCAACCTGACGGGACAGCCCGTCGATCAGGGCGAGGTTCCTCTTGTTCTGGTTCTCGGTCAGCACGCGCTCGCCGCGCTTCAGGATGGCCGGATACTCATCCTTCTTGAACAGGCCGTCATGGAATCGCGGCGCACCGGCCCACGCGAAAGCGGGCATGGGCCTGGTCATTCTGGTCCGTCCGACCACACCACCGCTGTGGAACAGGAAGCCCAGGATGCCACCGAATAACCCGCCTCCCCCTCCGAGGCCGGAAAAGAGCTGCTGCACGAGGCCGAGGATCGCGCTGGCGAAGTTGCCAAGACCGGGGATCACCTGGTTCAGCGGCGCGAGCAGGCCCTGAATGCCGCTCTCCAGGCCACCGAGGCCGGGCTGAGCCGTGCTCGCCTGCTGACCTGCCTGGCCCGCTTTCATGCCCGCGTTCTGGAAGGCGGAAGCCGCCTGGTCGATCTTGGGCGCGGCCTCGGCAGCATACTGCCCGGCGTTCTGGGTGCCGAAGGCAACCTGCTGAATATTGGTCCCCGTCATTTGCATAGCGGAGGACGCCTGACCCGCACCCTGCTGCACCTGCATACCCGCCTGCTGGATGGTCATGCCGGTCTGCTGGAACTGCTGATTGATCTGGGTCGTCGCCATCTGAGTGGTCTGACCCAGCTTCTGCATGTCCTCAGTCGCACGGCGGATCGCAAGCTGGTTGGCGTCGTACCAGCTCGTCTGCACGCGGTTGCTCTCGTTGCCAGAGAGCATCTCGAGCTGTAGGCCACGCGGACCCATGCGCGTATTTCCGGTGGCGAAGCCCACATGCGCTCCGGTCTGTCCGGGCTTGCGGCCACGGTGGGCTATCAGCACGTCACCACGCAGCACATCCTCGGGCCTTACGGCCTGGCCCCAATCCAGGAAGTCAGCGGCGATAAGCGAACCGGTACCCGTAACGCCGATCTGCTTCAGGGCCGAGTTGACGAACCCAGCGCACCAGGCGGTCTTGGCCGCGTCGATGTTGACGCCACCCGCCTTGAGGAAGGAGTTGATCGTGCCCCGGTTCGTGACCTCGTGCATGCCAATGAACTTGGTCACGTTATCGACTGCAGCAGCCGTAGCCGAAGAAACTGCCTTATTGACCTGGGTAACAGCCTGGGAAGCAGCCTTAGTGATGTTGCCCAGCGACCCGCCCGTACCGAGGCGGGTCATGCTGTTCCCCAGCGTGCTGCTCAGGTTCACCCCGGACGTGCTAGGGACACTCGAGGCACCCTGGTTCCCGGCAGTCTGGGCGCTTAACAGGTTGCCCAGGTCCTGGCCATTGATGTTGACCGAACCGGCATTGACGACCGCCTGTGGCGTGTTGATGCCAGACTGGCCGATCGTTTCTAGGTTGGTGATGGCCTGCTCCAGCCGGGACGTGGAGTCCTTCTTCTGCTGCTGGGCAATCGGGGTCAGCAGCTCGCGCATCGTGTTCTCGACCGCGAACTTGACCATCATCTGGCCAAGGCGGACGAGGAAGTTGCGGAAGCTGTTCTCCGTACCGTTGATGAAGCCGGTGATCGCGTCGGCCAGACCGCCGATCGCGTCCTCCTGCAGCTTAGCGATGCCGTCCTGGAACGTACCGACCGCATCGAGCCACCCCTGGATGCCGCCTTTAGACTGCTGGTTGGCGTCGGCCAGCGCCTCTGCGTACTCGCGGATCGCCTCGGTAAGCTGCGGCGTGATCTGGACGCCCTGCTCGCGCAGACGGTTGATCTCCTGCTGGGCCGTCCTCTCGACATCCAACTCCCGGCCACGCAGCCGCATCAGGTCGAGCTCCTGGCGCATGGTGCGCACGCGCTCCAGGATCGGGTTCCGGGCGGATAGCGTCGTCTCGTTCAGCCTCTGCAGGAGGAAGTTGTAGCGATCAGCATCGATCCAGCCCTGACGCAGTGCCTCGTTCAGGGCGCGGACATTCTGCTCATAATCGCGTATGGCGGCCCCGACCGGATCGAGTTTGTCGAGGAGGCCACGGAACGCCTCCGCTTGACGGGTAAGCGTGATCATCTCGGCAATCTGCTGCTTCCGCTCGGCAGTCAGTTTGCCGATCTCGCGCTCCGTGTCCTCGATCGTACGCAGGACCTCGAGCTCTATCTTGCGCTCCAGAGTCAGCGCGGTGGCATCCTCAAGAGTACGGCGCAGCTCTCGGGACCTCGCCTCGAAGGCGTTGGTCTTCTCGATCTCCTGGAGCGTCTTCAGGCGCTCCGTGAGCTGCCGGGTCTGCTCCTCGGTGAGCTTACCGTTTGCCTCCTCGTACTCCCGGATACGATCCAGGATGTCGAGCTGGTTCTGGCGCTCCTTGGTAACAGCCTTGGCCCGCTCGATCTCGCGATCCAGCCCCTCAATCTCGACCTTGAAAGGTTCGAGCTCCCGCTCGGCCTTCTTGATCAGGGCCTCGAGCTTGGCAATGTCCTCGGGCTTGTAACCCGCGTCCTCCTGCGCCTCTCGGCCCAGTTGCTTCAGCTCGTCCAGCGCCTTCTTGTAGGCTTCGATCTTCCTGCGAGCCTCATACGGATCGAACAGCTCATCAAGGGCCGCCTTGGCCGCCTCAGACAGGCCCTTGCCGATGTTCGTCGTGATCTCACCGATGATGCCGTGACCGCCCTTTTTAACGTCCTCCAGGGCCTGCTGAGCCGGTTGGGTGTCCACATCTAGGGTGCTGCGCAGGTCCGCGTCGTCCTGCTTCAGCCAATCGATCACATCAGCGAAGACGCCCTTGATGTACTCCCCGATGCGCTTGAATACCCCGGTGATCTTTTCCCAAGCCTGCTTGGCGATCTCGGTCCAGCTCTGGGAGAAGAACGCCTTGACCTCCTCCCAATTGGAGATGACAAGCGCCGCGGCACTCGCGATACCGGCCACGATGATGCCGGGCCACCCGACAAGCGCGTACATGGCCGCGCCCACACCCATGATGACGGTGCGGAGCAGCGTGAATACGGCAGCCGCAGACTTCAAACTGAAGATGGCCTTCAACAGCGTGCCGAACATGGCTATGGCCCGCCCGCCCCAGCCCAGGATAGCACTCATGCCGGGGAGGACTGACAGCAGCTTCAACGCCGTGGCCACGCCCATGACGGCGGGGCCAAGCGTGACCATGACCGCGACTACCTTCTTCGCGTTGTCAGGTAGAGCGGCGAAGGCTTCCGATGCCCAATTGACGAGCTCGCGCAGACCTTCGACGACAGCCTTGGCAGCCGGAGCCAATGCACTGCCCAGCTGCTTGGTGAGCACGGTCGCACTGGAGACCAGACCGTCCCACTGGGCAGACAGGCCCTGGATGGCGTTCTGGTATTCCTTGGTGCGGGCAATGTCCTCCTGCCTCGCCCGCGAGGCGTCCATCTGCTTCTTCCTGAAGACATCCAGGTTCTGCGAGGCCGCACCAACCACCGATAGCGTCTCGATACCGGTCAGGTTGAAGTCGCGCATAAAGTTCGTGATCGACTGGCCTTCATCGCGCATATCCCGGACGACCTGCAGGAACACCAGCAAGGCATTCTCCGGGTGAGTCTCCAGCATCTTCTGGAACTCTTCCCGCGTGATGCCGGTCATCTCGGCCAGACGCTGCATACCCTTGGTGTTGTTGATAACAGCGTCATTGAGCTGGATGAACACGCGGCCCATGGCCGTACCGAACAGCTCGGGTCGGAAGTTCAGCTCGGCAGCCGCGGCGGCCAGGCCCAGAATGGCGGTCGAGCCCAGCTTGAACTGGGCCGTGGCCTGACCAATTCGGGAAGCCAGATCGAGGATTTCGGACTCGGTCGCAGCCGTGGTGTTACCCAGCTCGACCAGAACGTCCGTGAACGTGTCGGCAGCTTGGATGCCTTCTCGAGTGATCGTCAGCAGTCGGGAGATGATCTGGGCACCGTGCTCGCCCTGCACCGTGGGAGCCGCGATCGACAGCTCGCCCATGATGCGGGAGAACTCGGCAATCGTATCCGCGCCGCGGATGCCCATCTGACCGGCCACGCCCGCGATGTCCAGCATCTGGCCGGGACGCACGCCGCTCATGGTCTTGAGGAGCCGGTCAAAGGTCGCCTCGAACTGCTCCATCTCCTGAGCAGTCATGTCCGTGGTCTTACGGACGTTGATGAGGCCCTTTTCGTACTGGGAGAAAACCCCGAGGGTCTTGCCCAGCATGCCTCGGCTGGCGAAGGCACCGGTCAGTGCGGTGCCCGCCGCCTTTGCCGCTCCAACGATGCGCTCCAGGGAGGAGACGGTTTTCTTGGCGTTCTTGTCTACCTCGTCCGCCCGCTTGGCCACGCCAGCCAGTGTATCCGCAACCTGCTTCAGATTGCGGCTGATCTGATCGTGCATCTTCAGCACGAACTCTAGTTCCTGCTGGCTGATCGCGGCCATCTCTGCTTACCGTCTCCGGGCTGGCATCCGGCTCTCTCGGTTCTGCCTTTGCTTTTCCCTGTTCAGCTCTTCCTGATCACACTGGTCATTCGCGTCATCGATGATGCGGAAGAGCTCGATCAGCTTGTTCGACTGGTCTACGATCGCGCCTTGGTCCGGCAGGAATCCCTTCTTGTAGAGCCCGTAGAACTTCAGCACTTTCGACCAGAAGAACGGATTTTCCCGGATGGGTTGACGGGGACAGGCCCATGTCTCTTCACCCAGGAGGGTGATCGGGAGCTGCGCCGGTCGGTGCCAGCGCACCTCCTCCACACCCTGATCGTTCACCACCGTGTACGGCTTCGCGTGACAGCCCCATTCGTCCTGTCGCTTGCAGCCGTCACACTGCCGCTCCGGCATTAGCCGGATGGCGGCAACGCACTTCCGGAGTTTTTTTCTTCGTTCGCGCTAACCTCGCTGATGTCCTTGATCTTCTGAGCCAGCTCGGCAATCAGCCGGACACCCAGCATGTTCATGATGTCATCGTGCACGACCTGGTATTCGCGCCCATTGACGATCGTCTTCTGGGTCTTGAACCGGACAGGGTTGCCGTACCTGTCCATGAAGTTCTTGAAGCCAGCCAGGCCATGCCGGACGGCATCGATGTTCGTCTGGTTGATCCGCGTGTGGATGCCGACCGTATCGTCACCCTGCTTGCCCGAGATCACCGAGGCGTTGTCGTAGATGTGCCCCATCAGGAACACGTCGAGCGGGCGGAGAAGGAAGACAGTCGCACCGTCAGCAATGGTCTCCCGCGTTTCCGTCCCCTTGGACGGATCGTTCGGGTCAACCGGGACCGTCTCCTTGGTCTTCGCAGGGTCGAGATCAGAAACGTATTCAACCGTGTCATGCACGGTCAGAGCAACGAGTGCCATAATCTGCCTCCAGGCTGCATGGCTGTTTTCGACAGCCGTAAAAGTTACGCAGCTAGAGGCGATTTGCAATTAATTGCATTGCGGATGGTTCGAGACGTGTTCCGGCCCGTTCAGGTATGGCGTCTTGTCGGCCAGAATGCACGTCACTTTAGCCGGGGCGTGGGCCTTGGCGATTTCGTGGGCGGCCTGGAATGTGAGCTTGGCCGCCAGAATATCACCGTACAGGTGACCCTTCCTGTCGGCTTTCTGGACGATATAAACCTTGACCTTGAACTTGCTTCCGTTCCCGCTCATGGGAGCCACCGAACACATGAGTATGCAATTGATTGCACAAGACAAGTTCGGTGATAAGCGGGGCGGTCTACTCACTAATCCGCCAGGAGATCAGCTTGCAGGTCTTGTTGTCGATCACCCCATAGGCAAACGCCCTGTTGATCCCGCCAAATCCGTTCTTCGCTCGGAACTCCATGCGCACCTTGTTCTGACCGTTTACGACCTTCGAGGTGCGGGTCTCAACGTGCTCGAAGCTCTTCGGGTCACGCAGGGACGCCTTCACCTTCTCCTCGAAATCGAGGTGCGATCCCGTCCACCCGTTCATGCAGTGCACGCCATATTGGCGCTCCTCCTCGGAGTGGCTCGAAGTACAGGCACAGAGAGCCCCCGCGAGGATAACGAAGATGCCTATCAAACCTACTGCTCTGTCGCTCATGCCTACCCTCCTTGGTCTGTGCATTAGCGATTGTTTCTCAACCAATTCTTACGTTGGTGATTAGTCGTTCGAGGTGCAAAAAAGAGCGGCCCCGGAGGGCCGCCAGTCTGGTTCAGGCTCGCCTTAGGAGACTAGCAGAAGAAGAAACACACCTCGTCGTTCGTGTCATAGGCCGGGAACCGCAGTCCGGCATCGTAGGACAGAATGCCATTGCGGTCGGCGTAAGTCAGTCCGGTGTACTGGACACCCGGAGCGATGATCCACGCCGTGTTGCCCTTCTGATGGCCTACGCGCATCTGGAAAGGCATCCGGTCTGCGCGGGCGAACTGGGACCAGAAGTCGTTGTTCGCCACGAGATCGGCTTCAGGGTTGATCCCGCCTTCCGGCGCACGGCTGACGATGCGGGTGCCGATGTAACCTTCCTTGGACGACACGTCCGGTCGGACCTGAATGTCGTTCCCCTGATCGAAGGTGAACTGCTCCACGATCGCGTAGAAGCCGCCCACCCGGAGACGAGCCAGCTCGACCTGGGGCGGAAGCGTACGCTCGTAGTTTGGCGACGGCATCGTCTCATCGACGGGCGGCTGCCAGATGCCGGTGAACGTCCAGTTGATCGTGGCGAACTCGCCTGCGGTCGCCGTGATCTCGAACGTGCCGAATGCACCCGGCATCACGTGCTTCACGCCGTCCTTGTACATGACAAGGGTGACGGACTCGAAGTTGTCCGAGATCGGATCGAGGCGCAGGCCCACAGGCATGAGCCATACGACCCACTTCTGCCCAATCTGCAGATCACCCGTGAACTCCGGTGTCAGGACCAGGCCATGGGTGCCTACGTTGATGTCCACTCCATCGGAGATGGCCTGGGCAGCGGAGCCCTCGCCCTGAGTATCGGACGTGATGGTGATCTCGGCCACGCCGGAAGCACCGCCAGTCGTCACCTCGATGAAGTAGCAGATGACATCCTCGTTATCGGCGTTCTGGACATCAGCGGTCCATTTCACGCGGTTCGCGTGATCATCGATCTCGAACACGCCTTTGACCCAGGGAGCTGCCTCCTCGGTCATGGCGTAGCCGCACGCCCGGAACAGGCGGGAGATGATCGGGGCATCCAAAGCATTACCGGAATGCTGCTTGCCGTTACCGCGGAACTCCGTCTGGAACTCCATCTGGGCCAGCTTGCGGCCAATGATGTGAGGCGTCTGAGAAAGGCTGTCGCGAACGAAGGTGCGCTCCAGCACGTTCGGCTCGATCGTGTAGGTCGGCTCAGCAACGAGAACGCCGTCATCGACCCCCACGCTCTCAGTCTGGCCGTAGACAGTCTCGACCTTAGCCTGAACGACAGCCCTACGAGTAAGAAGGACGGCCATGGTTATCTCCTTTGTCGCTCGGGCTGCGTCTTAATCTTCAGTATCCTCACCAGGTGCGGCAGGCGTCTTGAGGGCTGCAAGAATTTCGTTGAGCTTGTCAGCTACGTCTTTGGCCGTAGCCGTATCGGTGTCCTCGATCGGATCGATCGTGTCGAAGTCCTCACGGTCCGGCTTGGTGTTCAGCACGTACGCGAGGTTCTTGTCCTTCTCACCGAAAATCCGGCTCAGGCCGGAGAAGTGGTCGCGCTTCAGCTTCATCGTGGAGCATCCTTTAGATGCGCCGGAAACCCGGCTCCATACAGTTGCAATTAATTGCATTTTCGGGGAGCCGGGGTCAATGAAGCGCTATCTGCTTGGCGCCTCTATTATCCCACTAGATCGTCGGGTTGGGGTCAGTCGGCTCGTCTGTCGAATGACGGAACTGTACCTCGATCCAGAGCACGCCCATGACGGTGCGGTCCCCGTAGGTCGTCATGTCGATCTCGTTGTTCGTGAGCTGGGTATCGACAGCCAGGCCGTCCCACTGCCTGTTCCTGGAAACGACCTGCTCCACAACCGTCAGCACCATTTCACCGAGATGCCCCGGAAAAGGGTCGTCCCGGTTGACCGTGATCCGAAACTCGATGCCGACCGTCATGTTGCGGACGGTATACGGGTACAGGTGCGAGTACCGCTCCGGCCCCGGCACGATGCCTATCGAGAACCGTTTGCGGTGATCGGCTTCCCCCAGCGGACCCAGCTCGACCGTGGAGAACTTGATCGGCCAATCGGGCGGCTCGACCGCCTGAAACTTGGCGATCATCGTGGTCAGTATCCGATGGCGGACGCTTTCGGCCATGGCCGCCTCCTCAGTTCGTCAGGAAATGCCGGACCATGCGATCCATGGCCCGCTCCACAAAGTGCGGAAGCCCCGTATTAATGGTCTCCCGCAGACCGAGACGGGGCGGGATGGTGGTCGTCTCTCTGAGTAGATAGAGCGGCACGATCTGGGTCGCCCGCTTCTGGAAGATGATGAGGTTACCAGCCTTGGTCCGGGCGACGAATGTGTTCTCCCAATCCCTGGCGGATTTCTTGAGCGGAACGCCACGCTCATCCAGCGCCGGAGGAAGCGGGATCGTCAGGTACTTGGCTTCCTTCGCCTTGATCGTGGCCCCGAACTCGTGGATCACGCCAGGAAACCCGACCGTGATGTACGCTTTCAGGGACCGCCACGTCTGACCCTTGACGGTTACGCTGCGCTCCAGGGAACTGACCAGCTGTCCGGTGCGACTGGAGAGGCTCTTATCGGTCGTCCCGCTCGGCCATGGCATACCGTGACGGGAAGCTAGAGCATGGGCCACGCTATCCAGGAACTCCTTCAGCTCCTGGCTCATGACCTTGGCGGAGCCGTCCCAGTCCTTCTGCAGCTGCCGGGCAAACGCCTCCAGGCCCTTACGGGCATCGTTGAAGCGCCTGTTACGGAACCGGACCTGGAACTGGAATGAGGAAGCCATGGCCTCCTCACATCGGCAGCAGGGCCATGGGTGCGTAGCGGAGATGACGGTGGATCAGCGCCGCGTACTGGGCTTCCAGCACAGGCGTGTCGAGCTTGATCCCGACCTCCGTGATGCTCGGATTGTTCGCAATGTGGATCAGGCAGCGCAGCTTCGCCGCTTCCTGCAGCCAGCTCGGCACCTGGTCGAGGTTGTAAGACTGATCGTTGTCCGGGTCAGGCTCGAAACCCGCCTGGTACGTGAACCTGACGTACTGCTGGGTGAAGCGGGTCGTGAAATCGGTTACCACCCCACGCTCAAGATCGACCGCCATGGAGCCGGTAACATTCTTGGACGCGCCGCTGCTGAAACCACCCGCCTCTACCACCTCTATGGTCGGAGCCGAGGCTAGAAAGCCCCGGCTCAGCTTGAACTGTGTCTCCGAATGCGCTCCCTGAACGAAGCCAGGTCGGTAGACCCAGAACGTGTCCGTCACATCGCTCCGCTCAAAGCTCGTCTGCAAGACGGATGCGATCTGGTGCTCGGCAGCATGAAGGGACATCTCGATAGCCGTGTTGATGTCCGTCATGTCGTCGTAACCGAGACTCTCGCGAATGCTCTGAACGGATGCGAGGAGCATCTTAGACCTCCACAGCCCCCTTGGTGGTCGGGTCGTTCTGGGCCGGTTCCTTGACCTCGACCGGCTCTTCCTTCTTGACGCGCTTGATCACCACGCCGCCCTTCTTCGTCTGGCTCTCGGCCTCATCGAGTACGGGCTTTGCCTTGATGTTCAAGGCGTTGTCCCTCTCCTCAGCCGTAATATCGTAGCCGAGAATCTTCTCGAGGGCTGCGACCTGCGGCTTGCCGGTGGCGGTATAGGCATCCTCGTCATCGGGATCGAGCTGATCAGCCGCGGCGCGGATCGCCTGATAAAGCTCCTCCTTGCTCTCCGGGCGCTTGCTTTCAGCCTTCGGAGCTTCCTGCTCCACCTCGGCCTTAGCTGAAGCCTCCTCCACCTTCCCGGCAAGAAGATCGTCAAGGCCAATGATCTCGAACCTGGGGTCCTGCATCAGGACTCGGGCGGTCGCGATATCGACCTCCACTTCCTGACCCTGTTCGTAGAGTGTGTCCCCTCTGTAGAGGCGCTTTGGCTTCTTGAGTTTTGCTTTCAGCATACCGCTCTCCTAGCGTTCAAAAAATGCG